>Ga0315288_10001672_pt1 | contig 28738 bp, 22 predicted proteins | sample YL17G11_20_MG_FD_203454 | JGI IMG/M metagenome (GOLD analysis project Ga0315288, IMG submission 203454) | Sediment microbial communities from Yellowstone Lake, YNP, Wyoming, USA - YL17G11_20 | ecosystem: Environmental > Aquatic > Freshwater > Lake > Sediment | place: USA: Wyoming | collected... | reverse complement strand
CCTGCTTTTCAATTTCTTTCGGAGCGATACTCGTTGCAATAGTCAGTCGCGCATCCGCGTGTGTCTCAACATCGGACCGGCTCCCGGCATCCGGCAATCCCTCCTGCTGCGGTGTGCGAATATCGAGACTATCTCGACCGGGCGCCGTGGCATTGCCGCGGCCCTCGACCGGGACGATCTCTATATTGTCGGTTCCCAGGAACTGCTCAAACGTCTTCCATTTAGGCCGCCCGGCCCGCGCCTCCCACAGCGAATCGTCCTGTATAAAAACGCGAATCTTCTGCGAAGACTCCTCAAAACTCCGCTGAACGGCCCAGGCGACCACTTCCGTCGCAACGTCCTTGACACAATGCGAGCTTTTGTATCGGCAGCTCCAATTACACCCAAAACATTCCAACGGCAGGCAGGCAACCGACGTCAGCGGTGAATAGGGCATGAAACGCCCGAAGTGTCCGCCGCCCAACAGAATCACATTAGGCGTTCCCACCGCGCAGCAAATGTGCGCCAGGCCCGTCTCTGCCCCGACCGCCAGCCGGCAGCGCTTGAGGATTGCGCAGGACTGCAAAATAGTTGTCCTGCCGCTCAAGTTTATCGTCCTTACCCCAATCGCATCCAGGTTCCTCTGGTTGATGTCACGGTCCTGCTCGGTTCCCAACGCGATTACCGTAAGCCGGTTGGCCCTGCAGAACTCCGATATCGCCCGGCCGTATCCCTCATACACGCGGCAGTCATACTGCGCCCCGGCAAACAGCGCAATTGTCCGGGCCGGATCGAGGCCGTTTTCCCCGAACAGCCTGTCGGCAAACGCCTCATCCTCCTGTTTCATCCAGACCACGGGCTGCAGCCCCGGCGCCTCAATGCCCAGCCCTTTGAGGAAATCCCGGTGCCGCTCGAGTTCGAGCTTGTGTCCTCCGGGGCTTGGCAGCAGGTCCGTGTAGAATTGATTGTGCATGCTTCTGCACTCGGGCGAAATGTTGCACAGATTGCCCTCGAGTGCGACACGCCGTTCCGCCCCGCACTTTATCGCAAACCAATCCGTCAGGGCCTCGCGCGAATACACCGAATTCAAGGATAGCTGCGGCTTCAACATCCGCAATCGCGCCGTAATCTCCAGGCGGTACCGTTCGTCCTCCAGCGCCCTGGCCCTGTTAAAGACCACAACCTCATCCACGTATGGACACGCCTCGTATAGCTCCCCGATATGCTCCTGGCAGACAACGACTATCCTGGCGCCCTCGTACTTCCGCCGGATGTACGGCAGCATCGAGGCCGAAAGAACGCCGTCGCCGATGGAATCCGTGCGGACCCAGAGAATACTCCCGGCCTTTGCCGCACTCGCTCGCCCGCCCAGTCCTTCCATCCGGTCAGCCGCCGGCGATTTGACGCGAACAACGCGCTCGTCGGGCGCTCGGCAGTCCGCTTGTCCTCCCACGTCTTTGCTGCGGGAGTATTTTTCAATAAAATCGCTCATAACCTCCGGATGCGTCCCTGTGAACAACTGTGTGCGAGAATTGATGTCACCCGTCCAGATGGGATATTGCGAGTCGATTTGCTGGCGGTTCTCCGGCGTCCACTTCAGGAAGCAGTCCTCGTACCATTTGCCCAAGTCGAGATTCCAATGCCTGCCCCAGCCGTACCTGTGATACAGCTCAATCTTCTGTTTGACTTGTTTGTCCAAGACATAACTGTAATGGTAGAGAATTATCCCCCTTTCCCTTGTCGCGGTCCCGTCCAGCAGATGCATCTGCTCGGTCGTTTTATCGCAGCCCGGCCAGACCATCGTGGGCGGTCGATGGGTCGTGAACATTGCGCCGGGCACATATTTGAATAGTCTTCTATAGTGACACCAGCCTTCAAAGAACTTGGAAGAGACAAAGATATAATCAAATCCCTTCCAGAAGTTGTCCGGAATGAAATTGACCTGCGTAATCGACGAATCGTCACTCAGAATCTCCCTGACCCTCTCTAAGTCCCGACGCTTATAGACCTCATCGGAATCTATCAGCCAGACGTAGTCACCGGTGACATATTTGAGCGCCTCGTTCTGCATCTCGCATTTTTCCGGCCATCTGCCCTGAATTAGCCTGATCTTCTTCCGGGGGTCAGGGAAAGATTCTATAAATTCAGCAGTCCCGTCCGTGCTGCTGCCGTCCGGACCGGCGGCGAACATGCAGTTTTCCACCGCGCCTTCGACAATGATTATCTCGTGGGCAAAGTCATAGACGGACCTGAGGCTGTATTCAATAAAGGGCATGCCGTTCAGCACGATCATCACAAACGAGAGCCGCGGCTCCTTCTCTATAGGATTCTCGGCGGCCGGCCTGTTCTCCATCTCCAGACAACCCAGTAACAGCTTCGCAGCGTTCTCCGCCGAGCCTAATACCACCTCCCTTTTGGCGGCAGACAGCAGGCCGGCGCGGAGGCCGGCATCCATCTGCCGCCCAAGAGCCTCGCACTGCCCTGCGACGATTTCGGGCGCCTGCTGATACGCGCTCTCGATACATTTAAGGGCCGCCGAGAGGTTATCTCCCTTGAGAAACTCGCTTATGGGCCTCAAAGCAATGCCGGCGGGCGTCAGCTCCCAGCTCGCGTGCGATGTATAAGCCAGAGACCTGTCGTTGCCGGCCAGATCCAGATTTCGCCGCACCTCTATATCGAAGCTCCTCGCCTTTTTTCCTCCCGGAACGTGCGAAAAGTCGTGGTTCTGATGAACGATTGTCACCTTGCCGCTTGCATCAATGACCGGCCGGCCCGACAGCAGCGCCTCTCGAACAAGCCAGTTGTCCCATACCTCTCGCCCCAAGGCCAACGGCGGAATCTTCGACCACAAACCCTTCTTGAAGGCAAAATAGTCGATGCCCGTCGGCGCGTGGTACACGCCCTCCTGCCTGACCTGCTCCATCAGCCGCTGCTGCCAGTCTCGCGCTGCGAAATCAATTTCCTGCGAAATATCAACATCCCACCGCCGACCAACCATCAAGAATTGATTGAACCGCCGGGCGACACTCTCAATCGCCTCGGCGAAATTATCCGTAAGGATTATGTCGGCGTTGACATAGACGCATATCTCGTTCGACGCCGCGGCCTGGGCCTTCTGAAACATATCGTTGAGCAGCGGCGTCCCGAATTCATTCCGCTCCACCTTTGGAATATGCCTGCAGCCATACCTGCGAGCGGCATCAGCGACCCCATCATCGTCTCCCAGAAGAATGATTTCAGGACTGGGCCTCAACTGCACCCAGCTCTCCATCGCATTTCTCTGGATCGTTGCAAAGAGACCCGTAAATGCCTTTGGCATCGCGAAAATGGTGAAACCTTTAAGCTGCCCTTGCCGAGCCTGCTTTGAAATACGACTCTGTTCTCCGGCTGCATGATTCTTTACATCTTCATAGAGAATCCGTGCGTTCGGATGAGCAAACCTGCTGTTGACCTCGGACTCCAGCATTTTCACGGCCAAATCAAATCGCCCAAGTCTCACAAGACACACACCCATCCCGTAGAATGCCCCACTGATGTTTGGAGTAAGACCAGCCGCCCGATTCAAACAGGCCAGGGCTTCCTCTATACGGCTTGCCGCAAACAATTCAATCGCACACCGGCACAATGCCCCCGCCTGTTGACCGGCTGCAACATCTTTCTCTTCGCAAATACGTATTTGGTCCACGGGGTTATGATGCAGATTCCCCGTAAGCCTATTGAATCCCTCTGAATCGAAACCCTCCCCGGCCGCGTTTGCAGGACCCGCGGGGCACTCAAACATTACCACCTTACCGCCCGGCTCGAAAATCAAGTCGATCTTGTTGCGATTCACCCACTCCATCAGCGGCACTACTTCCGGAAAGCTTATGAAGAAGCCCCCTTTCCAGTAAGGCGCATAATAGCCCTTAAAACACCCAAGATAATCAATCTCTTTGGCGACAACCTGCTTGAAGAATTCTGAAACGCTACGCTCCGACACTTGCTCACTGCAATACCACAAGTCATCCACCGCTATTACGTGACTTCGCGGCAAGGCCGGCACGGCATTGTTGAGAACATGCGCCATAATCGGAGCATTTGGCGTGTCATGCGCATCAACATAAAGTATGACTCTATCCTCTTCAGACCAGAGCCGGCCGAAGTCCGTTTTCAGGATATCCTGTTCGAGAAATCGTACCTTCGACAATTCAAGGGGAACAACGGCACAACTGCCCAGAAGCGACTTAAACGAACGGTCGATGGCGATAATTTCTGCGTCAATTTGAGCGTTCTTTTTTGCTAGGAGCCACGCCCGCAGCGAGAGACCGGACAGAGTTCCCAACTCTACAATTTTGCTGGGCTTATAGCGGCAAACAAGATTTACCAATGCGCTCAGTGATTCGGGACTCTGGTCGCGGTAATAGAGGCGTTTTTGAGATGATGCAAGTTTTTCAATCCATCCTCGAATTTCGTTCAAAGAGTCAATTTGCATCCTAAAATCATCAAACAGCTCTATCTGCATGTCCTTTAACCTCTTGCTCTTTTCTCGTCGGCGCCGTGTCGATACACTTCCCAAAACAAGTCAACTTCCGACACTTACAGCAGCCTTCTCGAAAAAATCGCTTCGCACCGCCCCAAACATCGGGTGTTCGGTGTAATACAGCGGCACTCTTTGGGCCTTGAATACAGGCTCTAAATACTTCTCGTTGAATTCGACGCTCTCGCCGGCCAGACAATACTCAGGTCTGCTCATAAAGACCTTCTCTTCATCCCCGCCTTTGGTTTGCTATTCTTGCCGTTACACACAAATGCCAGCCGAACCTTCGTTCCATCCAGCGAAAGGCCCTTTCAGGAAGATAGCGGAAATACCACACCTTTTTGTACCGATACGCTCTGTAATCCTCGATGCGATAGGGAAAAATATGCTCGGCTTTCGTCTCTAAGACCTCAAATCCTTCAAGCAGCTCCTCTATGCTTTTTCTCGTAAACGTATAAGTGACCGGGCAGCCGGTTTGAGCTTCTGAATGTCGTGCAATCAGCTCTTCCAGTCTCCAAAACGCGCCTTTGCCGTATGTCATCAGAATCCCGAACACCTTCCACGAACGCCGATGATAAACCATCATCTTCAAAATGCTCCGCGGCCCCATATATTTGCGGATCTCGGAAATAGCCCTCGAGGGATGCGGAGTATGGTGGATTACGCCGAAAGAATAAACCAGGTCGTACTCGCGCACCGGCACAACCTCGGAAAGCTCCTCGGCATTTGCCTTGTAAAAATCAATCTCCAATCCATAAACACCCGCCCGCTTTCCGGCGATCTCCAGCGACCTTGCCGAGTAGTCCACCGCCGTGACCTTCGCCCCGGCTCTGGCAAAATTGATGGTATCGGTTCCTATTCCGCACCCCACCTCCAGCACGCTCTTATCCTTCCATCGTTCAAACTGTGCAAAGCCCCGTATATGCGGCTCAACGAAATACTTCCTTGCCTCAACCTCTTCAAAGTATTCGCGGCTCCCGGCTTCACGCGGAGAATGATGCAGATTGCAGGGCCTGGCGTCCCAGAATGCCTCAACCTTACCCATAGCAACATCGGCAAAATTCTTTACACTACCGGCAGACATTTGACGTATGCCCCCAGGCCCAAACCTACGTAGTTGAACTTCGTGAATTTCCGCGATGCCAGCTCGCGCCAGCTATCCAGCAAAAGGCATCCATCCTTTGCGCCGCTCTCAATCCGCTCCCAATCAAGCTCCTTGAACGCCGGCCATCGCGTTAGAAGCACAATGGCATCCGCACCGCGAACGCACTCATACGGGTCGCTCCAATACTCAACCGCCGGCCCCAACGCCTCTGCCGCATCCTCCAGGGCCGCAGGGTCGTGAACATTTACGCCGTAGCCGGCATTAATCAGTCTGTTCGCCAGCATTATAGATTGCGATTCTTCTATCACGTGCGTCCCCTGCTTGTACGATAGACCGAGCAGAGCCACGTTTGCCGCATCCGGCGCGTATGCCTTGATAAGACCATATAATCTTTCCACAACCATATCATTAACGGCAACGGTCGCCCGGCTTATCCTCGCCTCATAACCTACATTCATTGTGAAAGTCTGAAACGCGGCATTGTCCCGCGGGAAACACGTGCCGCCAAACCCCATGCCCGCCCGCAGATATTTGCCGCCCACCCGGCTGTCGAAGCCTATCGCCTCGGTAATTGCATCGACGTCGGCGCCCGGTATCCTTTCGCATATATTGGACAGCTCGTTGGCAAAACTTATCTTCGTCGTAACAAAACAGTTCAGGCTCAGCTTGCTGATTTCTCCGTTCAACAACGACATCTTTGCGATGTGCGGCCGATTCTCGCACGAGCTTAAATAGAGCTGCTCAACCATCTGGGCCGAACGCTCGTCGGATGCGCCGATAAGCACCATATCAGGTCTTGAAAAATCATGAATCACCAACCCTAAAGCTATGAACTCAGGGTTGTAAACAAGCCCAAAATCCTCCCCGCAAATCTTCCCGCTCAACTCCTCCAGCAAAGGCTTAAAAACGCCTTCCGACGAGCCGGGCATAACGGTCGAGACAACATCCACCACGTGAAATTCACCCTTGGACGCAAGCACCGGCCCAATCCCGCGTAATACAGCCTCAACGTGCTCGTTCGAGAATCCCCCGTCAGGCCCGCTCGGAGTGGGAACAATAACCAGCGTAATATCCGAATGCCGCACGCCATCGGTTATCTCGGTTGTCGCCGATAAATTGTCCCATGCCGTCTCCAGAAGCTCAGCCAGTCCTGTCTCCCTGATGGGACATCGCTTTTGCCCAAGCTCAGCGACAAGATAGTTGCTCTTATCGACCCCGGTGACTTTGTGTCCCTTGGATGCAAAATACGCCGCCGTGCATAAACCCAGCTTGCCTAAACCGACTACCGACAGCTTCATTTCTTTCCTCTTAATACACAGCATCAAATAAACTTGTATGTCATACTATCGCTTAGAATCACCTGCTCGTATATTTCATTGTGCGGCTGATACGTGCACCGCGGACACTCGCTCTGCACGATAATTCTGTCGTGAATGTCCCAGTGTTGCCTGCCGCCCCACAGCTTCTGAATCTCATCGGCGCTGCGGATGTTCCTGGCCAATTCGAGCTTCGAATCCCCGCGCCTGTCGCAGCAAAGACCAACCGTGAAGGAGTCCGCCGGCGCATCTTCGCCGACCGGCGGCTCGATAACCGCAGTCATAAATATTGAGTGACACCTGCAAAAGTAATTGGCGCTGGCGAACTGAGAATTGAATTTGTGGGTCACTCCATATACCCCAAATGTCTCGTCGTCCAGCTCCAGCGCCCCGGCAATCTGTTCTTCAAACAACCGTATCTCCTCCCGCGAGAACGAAATCTCCTTCTCGGTGTCCAGCTTATCCCACGCGGTCCCCACAGGCCTGAAATGAATGTTCTTGCACCCGATTCGCTTGGCGAGCTTCGCCGCCTCATAGACCTCGCCGATATTGTCCCGGTATAGAAGATACTTGAAACTGACGCCGTAAGCCGGATGCTTCCAGCCTAACTTGTTATTGTGCATCCTCGCGTAGTCAACCAGGATGGCCGTGTTGCCGGTCACTCTGTCAAACAAGTCGCACTCGCTCGGCAGCCTTTTCAGCTTGTTGTAGGTCTGCCTCGTAGCCGCATCAACCGATACGCCCACCCATACCGCCTGGGACAGAGAATCAACGAATCCGTCCATCATCGTCCCGTTTGTGACCACGCCCACGTCAACGTCGTTTGCCGCCACCCTGTCGATGAACCCGCCGGTCGCCGGATTGAGCAGCGGCTCACCCCCGCCAGCGATACAAATCGCCTGCACTCCCGTCTCCCCGAAACCCATCCCCTCACCCCAGCGGGGCAGAAAATCGGCAATCTCCCTAAGCGCATTTTCCGAAAGCGAGCCTCTGCACTCTCTTCGCACGAATTCCGCATTGCACCAGACGCAGTTCAGATTGCAGACGTTGGTCGGGTCAACGGTTACAAGCACCGGCGGCGGAATCGCCCTGCCACGCTTGATGCCCTTCCATCTGTCAACGTGTGCAAGCAGCTTGTAGCTGTTGAACGGGTTCCACCTCTTGCTCGGATTCCATTCTCTCCGCGCTTGCTGCTGCGCCTGCCGAATTTCGCCTGTGGCCTGGCCACCTGCGGCCTGGCCGCCCGTAGAAATCGCATCGGCGGGGCCGGCGGCAAAGCCAATCCCTTCGCCATAACCGTTCCCATCGGCTTTGCTCACTTCAGGCACGTATTTCACCCCCCCGCCAGGCCCCTCGGCCCCTTGGTGGGGGGCCCTTGGGGCAGGCCCCGTCGCTTCCCGAACCGCCCTTTTCCTTACGACGAACATCCGATATTCCTTCTGCCGAAAGTAGGGTGGGCTTTAGCCCACCAGTTCTGCCGAAAGTCACTTCCTTGCGGCCTGAATACTGCTGCGATAAACCCCTATTGTCTTTCTGCCCCTGCGAATTCGGTCCAGCTCCCTGCTCACCTCGTCTCTCTGGTCAGTGAGAGTCAGTCTCAGATTTCGGTACAACCGGGCTATCTGTTTTCGCTGCCCTTCAAACTCCGCCAATTCGAGCGCCCCGGCTTGTGCTATTTCTTCAACGATACCGTTCACCTTTTCGCCCAGGGCCTCAACCTCACTCAGCCTCCCCTGCCGAGCAAAGTCTATCTGCCCTTCCAACAGCCTTTGCATCTCGTTCAATAACCATAACTGCCTGTCTGTGTCCATTCGGCCTACCCTCGCGCCTGTTTCTGCCCGGCCAGGCTGTGCTCCACTTCTTCCAACAGATTCGCCGCATCCTCATTGCCAGGATTCAACGCCAGCAGGTCCGCAAGCAGCGCTCCGGCCTGCTCAAGCCGGTTCTCCTTGACGTAAAGCGCCGCCAGGGAAAACATCACCGAGCAGTCGCCGGGGTGCATATCGAGATACACCTCAAGATAATGGATGACCTTGCCGAACGACCCCATCCGGCAGGAAGTCTGAAACAGACCCAAAAGAGCCGTCAGATTGTCCGTATCCAACTCCAGGCATTTCAAATACGAATCAAACGCCCGTTGGAAATCGCCCCTCTCCTGCGCAACCATAGCCAAGCCCGCGTAGGCCTTCGAGCACTCGGCATCCAGCCGACAGGCAACCCGAAACGCTATCTCGGCATCCTCAAGAAGTCCCTTCTGCAGCGCGACCACGCCGAGCCCAACATAAGGGCCGGACTCGTCGGGCCCCAGGGACGCCGCCTGCTCGTAGCACTTCTGCGCCTGCTCATACTTCCCCACCGATGCGTAACAGTCGCCCAGCTCCTGCAGCACTTCGTAACGCTGCGTCGTATTCTCACGTTCAGAAATATGGCCGTGTGTTATTTCCATACTAGCTCTTTTCCTTCAAGTATCCGCTCCGCCTCTTCAAGAAGTGCTATTGACCCGTCAAAATCGTTACTCGCCCTGTGCAGTCTCGCCTCCAACAGCAGCGTATCCACGGTAGGCTTTTTCTCGTTGACTTCGCGCGCCAGTTCGCCGGCCTTTCCAAACTCGCCGGCCTTGTAGAAAGCCTCCGCAGCCCGGGATTTCATCCACAGATCATTTCCATAACGCTCAACGGTGCTCTCAAACACCCGGCCCGCTTCCGCCCAGCTTCCTTCTTCTCCCAGCGACTTTGCCTGGCAGACCAACTGGTCAAGCTTAAAGGGAATCTCATCCGGCTGCACTCGCCTTATCTCAATCCCGGCCGCACGCAGCGACTCTCGAATCGACATACCCGCAAATCTCCGCCGGGCATCCCGCAGGTCCTCTGTCTTCAATACCACAGCCCAAAAATTGTCTGTCGAATCTTCAAGCTCGAATCCCTCTCGCTCCCTCGATCCCTGGCCGCCGCCGGGCTTGCCCGCCCAAGCACCGGCGGGCGAGCTCTCAATCAGGGCATAAAGAGAATCTTCCAGCCAGAACTCTCTTATTGGAAACCCGCTCGGCGTCACCGCCGTATATTCGCCGCCACATCTCGCCAGGGCCGCATCGACCTTCGCGGTCTCAGACGCACCGGAATCAACCAACACGGTGACTACGTTGGGCATATCCGCATCTAACCTCTCCGAGTCACGCGGCGACATCGGCAGGTAGAGCTCATAAGGATAAAAAGTATGACGCCAGATTGAAGTGAGGGTCTTGCCCGCCGCCTGATTCAGTTGCTCGGCAACGAAGATTATCGAAACGTCCTTGATCTTCGGCCAGGGCTTGGCAGGTCTGGTCGTTCGTATCGTTATGACGTTTCGCAGGTACTCCTTCTCGTCCTTGCGGCGCCGAACCGATACCCTGTCCGACTCGCCGATGGGACTGTAATACTCCCCCGTGATCTGCTGGACGTGATGAAAGTCTGAAAAAAAGCACAGCCTGCGGGTCAAATCCCAGTCTATCAGCACGTTAAGCTGCTCATTGTAAGGCCCGATCTTCTCAAGCAAATCACGGCGGTGCATCAGGCTCACGTGCAGCGTGTGATTGAAGTAGAGCATAACAAATCGGTCGAAGTCCCTGCTGACCTCGAGCGCCTTGCTCAGAATCTCCCGCGTGCCGTCCGGTTGAATCCGGCAATACGTCCTGTACAAGTCGCCGTATGCGACCCCGCAGTCCGTCTCATTCTCCAGCGCATTGACGAGCGTGCCGACGTGATGGCTGTAGTACAAATCATCATCGCCAAGATAACAGATATATTTGCCCCTCGCGCGGGCCAGCGCCTCATTTAGCGTAAAGGGTATCCCGCGATTGGTATTCCTGTCGATGAACACAATCCTCGTATCGTCGAACGACTCGACAACGTCGCACACATCCTCTCCGCCGTCTCTGATTACAAATATCTCGAGGTTGCTGTAGTCCTGGCGCACGACACTCTCCAATGCCGCGCGCAAATACAACGGCCTGTTGTAGGTCGGTATAAGCACGCTGACAAGCGGCCCGTCTTTTACGCCAAAATTATCTACTGTCATAAGTCTATCGAAAGATCATAAAGAGCCGCACGTCACCAGACGCCGTGGCCCCCAAACACGCCGACGGGCTGCCCCACAGACATTCCAACATCGCGGCTGAGGTCCCGCTCACGCTCCGAGTCTATCTGGGCCTCCAGCCCGGCCAGAATCTCGTTGATTTTGCTCAACTGGCGATTCAGAGAATACCTCTGCTCGACGAACCCGCGATACCTTCGAGGCTCGTATGTATCGCTTAAAATCTGTCCGCAGAACTCCTCCGAGATATTGAACAGGAATTCCGACGGGAAAATCTGCTGTGCCCCCACGAAATTATGGACAACGGGCTTCAAGCCGCAGGCCATCCCCTCCAATATCCCGACGGGATGCCCTTCACAGATGGAGGTTGAGACTATGTAATGCTTGTCGCCAAGCCAGGCATTCACATCGTCCTGCCAGCCGTCAAAGAACACCACGTCCCGCAGGCCCAGCGCCTCAACTGTATGCCTTAGATACTGCTCCAGAACCTGGTCCTGAAACGCCCCCCCGAAGAACAGCCGATACGCGGGGTCAATGTAATGCAGCTTCTGCATGCACTGCAGGGCAAAAGCCGGATTCTTGACCATCCTCAGGTTCCCCAAGAATGCAATATTCTTGCCCCGCCGCCTGTCAACAAAAGCAAATCGCTTGATATTGACGCCGTTTGGAACGGTTACGACCGAAGTTCGGCTCTCTATATCGGGAACCTGCCCCTTAAGAGTCTCCAGAGTAACGGCGTTGCCGACCGTCACCAGAACATCTATGTTGCTCCAATTGACCTGTCCCGGCCACCGCTCGTATGCCTCGTACCGGTGCAGTCTGACGATATTCCTGCAGACCTTGGGCCTCGCCGAGGCCGCCACCGCAAGATTCGTGCACCACTCGAACCACGAAATATCGCTCCACCGCATCAATTCAAAGAGCTCATCCTGCGTTTGACCCTCAAAGACCCGCACTTCAAAACGCCGCTTCGTGAACTCAATGATCTCGTGCAGGAACGTCATCCCGTCGCCCCCGCAGAAGAAAGCTATTTTCGGCCTTTTGGAGCGAATCACTTCGACCATAGGCGTCAGCACATTCTGCGCGGGCGCAATTTCCAGCGACCGGAGCAGCATCTCGAGCGCATTTGCCTTGTCGCCCTGATCCAGGAAAACGGTCGCAGTCCTGTTGAGGACATCCGGATTCAATATCCCCATCCGCTCCATATCGTCGAAAAGCCCCGCGGCTTCTTCGGCCATCCCGCTGGCGATATACGCCTCGGACAAGTTCCACAGTATCTCGGCGCTGTCCTGCCTCAGGCGCCTGGCCCTGTTGAAATTATCGATGGCCTCATCCGAACGGCCTAAGCAGTGAAGTATCGCCCCTGCGTCATTCAACGCCTCGCCGTCTTCCGGCGCGGCCTGCAAATGTGCCCGGATATGCTCAAGAGCCTCCTGATGCCTGCCTGCCTCGGCCAATTCCCGGACCCTGCGGTAGTGCTCCGAATTAGTCTGCTCTGTCATACGTTCTGCTCCTTGCTTAATTCACCACCAACTGCCCCTCAATACTGCCAATCGCAGCGCGGTCTTTGCGCCCTGTCATTCTGAGCGCAGCGAAGAATCTCGGCCGCGAACGGCGGAATCCTCCCCCGGAACCCGGATGCTTCGCCTTCGGCTCAGCATGACAACCAACAAATCTCGTGCCATCAGCCTTTATCCCCATTTATTCACGATTACTGGCCGGAATAAGACTCGATGTGTATAAATATCAAACACTTACGTCTTCAAAGCGCCATCTCAATCCCTGCCCGCCGCGGCGGGCCAGCCCGCCGGTGCTTGGGTGGGCCAGCCTCCCAATCGCAATGTGGCACGGGCTTCCAGCCCGTGAGACCACGGGCGAGACGCCCGTGCCGCGAATGGCCATGCCACGCATCCGCCCGTCGCATTGCCGCCTATTCAATGAAATCCAGCAGCGACATTGACATAAGCCTGCCCGCCACCGATAGCGACATCTGATAAAGAACATCACGCTTGGAAATATCGATCGCTATCTGCGCAATGTCCGCCTCCTGCAGCATAGTCGCCTCGTCTTCCGTGCCGAATTTCATGTTCTCGACCATGCCATTAAGATCCTCAAGGAATCCTATTCTCGTCCCCATTGAGACGGATTTCTCCGTCAAGAGGCTCCTCATCTCTTCCAGCGACTCCATAGAGATGTTTCGCACCTCTTGAAGCTGAGCATTGGAAAGCCCCCTCTCATTGTTCAATATGTCCCGGATGTTGATTAGCGTGTTGAATATATCGTAGGTCCCCCGCACACGAACCATATCGACCCCCGCGCCGCTTATCGCCGTGGTATCGACGTATAGAACCCGCCCGGTCCTCGAATCCGTTACGGCCAGGTTGGTGTCCGTGCCGTCGGTGTTCACGGTCGTCAGCCCGTCGTCAATGGAAAGGTCATAATTGCCCGCCGAGCCTGTGACGGTCAGCCATACGTCTCCCGTAACACTTGACGTCCCTGTGCCGGACTTGGCGCCCGTGTCGCCAATAAAGACAGGCTCGCTCCGGCTGTCCGACCGGAAAAGCTCATCTCCAATATAAAATGCAGATGACTGCACCCCGGCGGCCACTTGTATCTGCCTATTCTCCGAACTGCCCTGGTAGGTCACACTGGTGATCTTGCCGTCTGTCCGCGTCACCGCGTAAGGCGCCGAGCCGGTATCGCCTCCGCCAAAGAGATATTCGTTCAGGTGCCTCGTATTGGCCAGCGAAACCATCTGCTCCAATGTGCTGTCGATTGCCTCGGCGGTCCTCTCTCGCCCCTCCTCGTCATAGACGCCGCTCATAATCTGCGCCAGAGTCACCTTTGCATCCGCAAGCGCTGACGTCATATCGTCAATAACGGTCAGGGAAATCTCTAACGTGCTCATCGCCTGCGCTATATTATCCATATAGGCCGCCAGCGACCTCTGCTGTGAGTTCAGCCCCAGGACGCGATAGGCCGCAGAAGGGTCGTCCGACGCCCTGTTAATCCGCGAGCCGGTGGACGCCTGTTCCTGCAGCCGAGAAAGCGCCTCCATATGAAGACGCAGCGCAAAGCTCAAATCACTGTATATGCCGTTAAGGGTCCCGCTCATCTAAATTACGCCTCCTATATCATCTCCATTAAGCTCGACACGGACGACTGAATTGTGGTTATGTACTTCGCCATCGCCTGAAACATCTGCTCAAAAACCAGCAGTTGCGCCGCCTCTTCGTTGATATCCACGCCGCTTATGTCGCTCTGTCGGCTGCTGAGACTCTGAACAAGCTGTTCGAGGTTATCCTGGCGCATCTGCCGCAGCGAAACCTTCTGGCCTACATCCGCCGCCAGCCTGCGATAGAACTCTCCGCACGTCAGAGACCCCAGGTCCTCGATGGCCTCATCTTTTACCGCCAGCATTCGCAGCACGTTGGCGTTGTCGGTCATATCGGGGCCGAGAGACGCTGCAATTCGCCCCGGTGCAGCCGCCACGTCCGAGCACACCGCTATATCGCCTGCCCCGCTGCCGGAGAAAAACGTGTTCATCCCGACCGCCGCCAGCACGCCCGATGTATCCGTATCGGCATAAGCGTCCACTTCAAAAGTCTCTCCGTCGTTCAAACTCCCCGTGCCAAGCGCAATCTTGATTCCGTTTCCGACGTCCAGCTTGTCGCCCGCCGCATAACCTGAGCCGACATTAAGAGTAGCCACGGCCCCGCCGCCCCCGTCGGTAACAACAAGCTGCAGCGTGCCGTTGCCCACCGCTCCCGTCCCCGAGACAGTGAACGTAAAAGTATCGTTCGCCGTGCCCGTATAAATGCCAGATACCGATACCGTCGGCGGCGACCCCGTCAGGGCGCTTGCCGTGGGAGCAGGTAGAACGCCCGGGAGAAAATCGAATGTGTAGTTTGCATCAGCCGATATCTGCAATTTTGAAGACACCACCGAAGCGCTCAGCCCCGTAATCGCTGAAATGTCCGCCGCTATGCTCGTCAGCGAATCCGCCGATGCGTCGATAGTCATCGCGTTGCGCGTCACCGCCCCGGTGTTCGTATTCGTCACCCTTATATATATCGTCCCGTCCGTCACGGACGGGCCAAAATCGCTCAGATTCTCACTCGTCATTCTCCAGCCGGTCATCTCCGTAAACGCCCCCTCCGAGCCGACTCCCTGAACGTGGTATTGATTTATCTGCTGTATTATCGCGCCGGCCAGAGAGTCCAGGTCGTCGTGAACACCGGACACAAGCTCATTCTTCAGCGAAAGTAATCCGCCAATCTTGCCGCCCGCAATATCGGTGTAATATGTGGTGGCGTCCTTGATGGAGATTCCCAGGTTGGCGTTCTCATCCAGGCCCGCCTCAAGCTCCACAGTGAAAGCGCCCATCACAACCGGCATCCCCGCAACAATCACATCAACGACGCCGTATGGCCTGTCCTGTGTCTCTGTGCCGACCAGCTCGGCCATATCGGATATCAGCTTGTCCCTCTCGTCGCGCAGGTTATTGGCGGAGCCGCCGCCAACTTCAATGCCCTGGATTCGGCTGTTGAGCTCCGCAATCTGACCCGCAAGCGCATTGATGGAGTCAACTACGTTCTCGGCCTCCAGCCGAATCTGCGTTTCCAGCCTCGTCAGAAAATCTCCCAGCGCCCTGAACTGGCCGGCCATCGCCTCCGCATCGCTCACAAGCTGGTTCTGCCAAATAACGTCTCCGGGATGTGCGCTCAGATCGGCAAGCGAAGTGAAGAATTTGTCTATCGCCGCGTTGAGCCCCCCGTCCTCTGTCGAAAGCTCGCCCAGCACGCTTTCAACAGTTTGCAGCATCACAAGCTCCCGGTCAACCTGGCTCAGCGAGGACTGCTGCCTGAGAATCTCCTGCTCTAAAAGCCCGTCTATCATCCTCGCAACGCTTTCAACGTCAACGCCCCTCCCAAAAATCATAGAGCCTTCGCGCACGGACACCGAAGGGCTCAGCTCTATCCTTTGGCGGTGGTAGCCTTCCGTCGCCGCATTCGCAATATTGTTGCCTATTACGTCGAGCGCCTTTTGCGCCGCAATCAAGCCGCTAATGCCTATGGAATAATCCGACATCTATTTACCCCGCTCGGGCGCCCGTCATCAGAGCTCAAAACTAACGAAAACCGAATCGCTTTGATGTTTGGCCGCGCCGTCGGAACTGTACGTTATCGCCCCTGTTTTTCCAAGCTCAAGGATGCCCCTGAGCAGCTCACTGTTGAACCTGGCGCAATCCGAAAGCAGCATCGTTGTCTTCAGATGCTCCTTTCTGAGTTTTTCGGTCAACAACCTCAACTCCACTTTTCTCTGCGCCACTTGAATCCTCTTCTCGCCGGACAGCGCCGCCTCGATCCGCGAAAGAGTCACATCACTCACCCCGCAGTCCATCGCGGCGGCAAATTCCGTTCGTATCGACTGCCGTCTCGATTCATACGCCGAGTAATTGTCCGACTCGTCCCGAATAGTCTCAAGCAGCCTGCCCAGACCCGGCTGATCCCGTTTGACAAGCAGGCTTCGCAATTCGTCAAGTCGAGACAGAGCTCTGCGCACGTGGCGAATGTCCCCGTCGAGAACGTCTATCAGCTCATCGACTCTGTCTTCCATTCCAACTATCGTTGATTCCATAGACTTCTATCCGCCCGTGGCCCGGCCACCCGGCTCTACTGCTCGTGGCACGGCCATTCCCTCGACCCGGCTCGGGACAGGCTTGGCCGTGGTCGCACGGGCTTCAAGCCAGTGCGACAATAGTTTTCGCGGGCTGGAAACCCGTGCTACGTTGTCCGCCGGCCCCGGATTCTGAAGCGACTGATATATATCCTTCCACATTCCAAAGCCGCCGGCATCCGCAATGCCCCGCGCCAGATACAGCCAGAATACCCCCTGCATCTGTTCGGAGGCGCCGTCTCTTTCCATGCCCCAATCCCCGATCGTGCTCTTCATTGCGTCCAGCAGCTTGGCAATCAGGACCGACTCGAAATCCTTCGCCGCCTGCACCTCCTTCGCCGCCCAGGCGGCCCCGGGGGCCTGCAAACCGGCATCGACCGATCCTGCCTCTTTCAGCAGGGTCGGCATCGGCACGGGTTCGGTCAGCAACAAACCGGCGGCGCTGTCCATAAGCTCGCTCCTACATTATCTCTAACTTGGCCTGAAGGGCGCCCGCCTTTCTCAAGGCGTTGAATATCGCTATCAGGTCCCCGGGCGTCGCGCCTATTGCATTAAGCGCCTTGGCCAGCTCCGCCACACTGACAACCCGCGGCACGGGAACCAGATAACCCTGCTTCTCCTCCACGCCCATAAGTGTCTCCGGGACTTTTTCCGTAGTCGCGCCCTCGGAGAACGGCGCCGTCGGCTGAGAGACTGTCTCGGTCTCTTTGATCTTCACAACCAGGCCGCCCTGGGAAACCGCCACTTCCGATATGCCGACGTTCTGCCCAACCACAATCGTCCCCGTCCGTTCGTTGATAACAACAACCGCCGGCACATCAACCTTAACATCCGGCATCGTAATCCCGTCAATAAAACCCGCTACTCGCCCCTCCCCAATCTCAACCGGAACTCTGACCCGGATCGTGCCCGCATCAACCACCGCGGCGATGCCGGTGTGCATCTCATTGATGCTCTTGCTGATACGCTCCGCAGTCGAGAAATCAGTGTTCCTAAGACTAAGAGTGATGAATCTTTCTCCTCCAACCTGCTCCACAAACGTCGCTAATTCCTCCTTCTCCACGATCGCCCCGCCCGGTATTCGCCCCATCGTCGGATGGTTCTTGGTAATGGAAGCCTGCTTGCCAACAGCCGACCACCCCCCGATAAACACCGCACCGTGCGCTTCGGCATACACCTGCCCATCAAGACCACGCAGCGGCGTCGGCAGCAGCATCCCCCCCTGAAGACTCTCTGCGTCGCCTATCGATGAAACGTCAACATCGATCCGCGACCCCTCCCGGGCAAACGGACCCAGTTCCCCTGTCACCATAACAACCGCAACGTTCCCGCCCGTGAACTCCTTCGGAGAAAGAACCAGGCCGGAATCGCGAAATATATTTGTCAGTATCTGCTGCGACGCCAGAGACTTGTCCCCCGTATCCGCAAGACCTACGACTAATCCTATCCCCGTCAGCGGATTGCTGCGAACACCCTGAATATCGACGATGTCCTTTATTCGCTCGCACCGCCCCCACTCAGTCAGGCTCATCAGCATTGCAAACAGGAGTATCAAACGGATCTTCATATCGTTACTCTTTCTAAAAAATCCCGGTGCACAGCGCCAAGAACGGGCCTAAAACGGCCAGAGTTTGTCAAACAGCCTGCCCAGCCACCCCTGCCTGTTGTATGGCTCCGCAACGCCGGAGTTCTTTGTGACAACACGGAAATTCGCTATCTGTTCGCTCTTAACGCTATTGTCGAATTCGATGTCGCTCGGCCGGACTATCCCGCTTACCTCAATCCTCTGTATGTCGCCCGAAATGTTCCGGTCGCGCATCCCCATTATCACGAGGTTCCGGTTCGGCAGAATGTCCACAACAACCACCGAAACGCGATCAACAAAGCTCCGCTCGTCTTTGTAATCAGCCTTGCCCTTCAGCTCGTTGCTCGATGTCGCCGCCATCGTAAATCCGGGTATGCTCGGCAGAATGTGGTCGATCCCAAGCTCGCCGTTAAACGTGGTTGACTTGTCGGTCTCCTTCTTGAGGTCCCTCTTTGCCTTGTTATCGACCTTGCTGGCCTCCGTGATCTTCACCGTCAGAATGTCGCCTATCCGGCGAGCGACGTCGTCCGAGTACAAACTCCTCGTGTTGTTATCTCTCTTGGCCCATATAGAGTCCGCCAGGACACAGCCGCTCCAGTGGAGCAGGAAAGATATCACAATAACTGTCGGCATTATTTTATTTCGCATCGTTTTCCCTTCTATAAAACCGGTTCGACCGTTCCGTCTTCGTTGACCCTCGCCAGGATTATTCGCTGCGAATCCACGTTTCGCACCCTCACGTATTCCCCGGCGCTGCCTTCTTCCACCGTCTGTCCCATCGCAGTAACAACAAGCCCGCCCGCCGCAATACGAATGATGACGTTCTGATTACGCTTGACCACTATCGCCGGCTCGACCGGACCTATCATATTAGAGCTAAGCACCGTATTCGCCGGCAGCCGGCGCCTGGCGACCAAACCGTAGGGTGTGCTCCAATCGGCAGGCTCGGGATAGCTCGACACCGTCTTTTCCACCTTCACATTCTCCGGGCTGACAACCCCGCCGGCCGGTATCTCAACCAGAGTCACCACCTTGTGGCTGTTGAACTTCAGGCGAAAGCCCACCTCACGGCTTGCAATCTCTTTGCCTCCCGAAACCACGGCAATTTGAATCCTGACCTGGTTTGGAGCGCTGCTCCGAAGCAGGCGAGGGGAAAGTTTTACGTCCTGGCGTGATACCTCAAGAATCAAATCGACCGGCCCACGCATCAGCTCAGATTCGCAAATCGACCTTGCCGGCGGGTTCCTCTCCAGAAACAACCGAGCCAGACCCACAAATTCATCCGCAATGATCGTCTGGCCTTGTTGACGCACCTTTATCTCCTCGGCGCCGGTCAGTTTGACTTTCGACGCAGGAATCCCGTTGCTCGCCAGCCTGCTCAAAACGGTCGCCCTGTCAATCGTGACCTGCTGGCCCGGCGCGGCAATGCGCCCCATCGCAATCTTGCCCGCCCTGACGGCGAGAGATGCCTCGCCGTGAATTATGCCGATTTGACCAAGACTCGGAACATTACTGTCAACCGCAATCTCTCTCGGCAGGTGAATTCGCAGCGAATCGTCCTGCGGCTCATTGCCGGCCCTGCCGCACGGCGAAACCACAAGACACACAATTGCCATAATACCGATCGTTCTGCTCATCATTGCCCCGCTATTAGAATCTTGCAATCTGAATTGCCTGTCGAAGCATCTCATCGGCGGCCAGTATTGCGCGTGAGTTCGTCTCATACGCACGCTGCGCCGTTATCAAATTCACAAGCTCGGTTATCATTTGCACATTGGACTTCTCCAGAAACCCCGCCTGAATCTGTCCAAATCCATTCTCTCCCGCCGTACCGGTCAGGGGCGAACCACTGGCCTCGGTCTGAGCCAAAAGATTATCGCCCTCGCTCGATAGGCCCGACGGGTTCGCAAACCTAGCCAACTGTATATTGCCCACAACCGACTGGCTTCCCGAAGATGTGGTGACATTCACGCCTCCATCCGTCCCGATATTGACGGCTATCGCGTCTGTCGGAATGGTAATGGCGGGCTCCATGTAGTAGCCGGAAGCCGTTACCAGCTCACCGTTGGGGCCTTGCTGCAATGCCCCGTCCCGGGTGTACTTTGTCGAGCCGTCCGGCATGCTCACTTGCAGAAAGCCGTCACCGGTAATGGCTATGTCCAAGTTTCTGCCCGTGGTCATAAGCTCGCCCAGAGTGAACACTTTCACCGTCGATGCCGCCCTGACCCCGCTGCCCACGTCCAGGCCGCTTGGAGACTTCATACCCGACGACACCTCCGTGCCCGGTTCCCTGATCTTCACGTACAGCAAATCCTGAAAGTCAATCTGGCTCCGCTTGAAACCGTTCGTGTTGATATTTGCAAGGTTGTTGGCGGTCACATTAACCATCATCTCCTGGGCGCTCATACCCGTCGCCGCCGTCGAAAACGCTCTCAACATCTTGTTCTTCTCCTTAATTTACCCGCTGCAAAATGCGATCCGGATAAATCAGCTCATAGCCACATCTATAATGCTTCTGGAGGTGTCTCTCTGCGCCGAGAAGAACTGCATATTCGCCTCGTAGAGCCTCGACACCATCATCATATCCACCAGCTCCTCAACTAAATGAACGTTCGATGATTCCTGATACCCCTGCTTGACAACTACATTTACCGCAGCTTCCGGCTTCACATCCGCCGGCGCCGCAAAACAGCTCGCCCCCGCCATAAAAAGCTCCTTCTCGTTCTCCTTGAAATCCGCCAGCCTGAATTTGCCTATCTCCGCCCCCGCCCCGCTTATCCTTCCCTCACTTGAAACGCTGACCTGCGAAAGCGCGACATTCGGAGGAATCGTTATCGGCCCCGATTCGCCCGCCACAAGCCTTCCCTCCGCATCCACTACTTGACCGTTCTGATTCAGCCGAAACATCCCGTTGCGCGTGTAGAGCTGGCCTTCCGGCGTCTCTATCACAAAAAAGCCCTTCCCCGCCAGTGCAAAGTCCAGCGGACCACCGCTTTCTACAAAGCCGCCCTGTGTAAAATCCAGCACCGACTCCAGCTCCGCCCCATCGCCCGCCTCCGCCTGCGTGCCCGCATCCTGAGCCATCAGCGACTTTGAAAACGTGTTGCAGCGGCGCTTAAAGCCAACGGTGCTCACGTTCGCCATATTGTGCGCAATGACGTCGAATTCCTGCCTTAGACCGCTGATGGATGAACTTACCTGTGACACAATATCCGACATTTCATACTCCCTGGGCAACCGAAGGCTCCATAACGGCTTCTTGCTCGCCAACTGAAGCAGGCGTCTCCCCGCCAGTCCCCTCGGCCCCTGGCTGGGGGGACGCGGGGGCTTTGGCTCTAGCGCTTGCTCGAAGCGATGCGGCATTCGTCGCGCAAATCAACTCATCCACGTCCGAGTCCTTCAAGCTCGTCAACTCAACCGCTATTGAAAAACCGTTTCCCTCGGCTCTGATGTGCCTGACTTCGCCGACGTCCTCCACTACCCTCACCGCTCGCATCAAATCGGCGCCCTCCTCATCCAAGCTGAATACCACAAGCACTCTCTCGCCTACATCCACTGCCAGAGCGGACTCGATTCGCAACCCGGGACCAGCCAGCTCCGTCACCACCCCCGCCACAAATTCAGGCGGACCCCACTTATCAGAAGACGTTCCCGCCATATCTCGTCCTGTTCCCGCATCCTCCGCACCGGCGGCGCCCCTCCCAGCGAATACCCTCGCAAACGGAAAATACGCAACAAAACAACGCAGCCGCGTCTCAACACGCAGAAAACGTCTGCGATTGACAAACCGCACGTTATTGCTGTGATTCAATACCAGAGTGTCGCCGTCGTAGCTGATCACCGTAGTATCAAATTCCCAAACCGATGCCCCGGAATAGTACCGCACACACCACGTCTCGCCAAAAATGACCTTCACCGGCGTCGTCAGCGTGACGGCAAGCTCCGCATCGCTGTTTCTCTTGACGGTTGCCTCAATGTCCGTTGAAGCACGAGCCTTTCGTCTGGTGACATAGAGCTTCTTGCCCGCCGGAATCTGCCTGCTGCTCAGCACCTTCGGTCCGCCCGCCGATTCTCCCATAGCAGATGGTTGTTTGCCGAAACCAAGCTTCTCACGCAGAAATGAAATCTCCGTCTTCGACAGCTCGCTGTCGCCATCCGCCTGCTCGCCGCCTATGCCTTCCTCGAGCACCCTGGCCGCGCCAATCCCAAAGGCCGAGCCCATCGTAAAGATCGACTCCGGCTGCTTCAGCCCCGCTTTATTCGCCACTATCGCCAGAAGCTGGCACTCACGGTTGCTCAAACCTCGCTGCCTGGCGTATTCAATAAACGACCTGCCCGTGCTCTTTCGCTCCCGCCTTGCCCGATTAAAGCTCACCCATAAAAACAGCCCCACCAGCACAATCAACGCCGCAATGCACACAAAAATCATCCGGTGCTCCGGCGGGAGATCGCTGGTGAGCTTGCGGGCGGCGGACAAACGCTCCAATGGCGTCAGCGCCACAAAGACCCCATCGAGAACGAAACTAACTACAGGCAAAGTCGTCATTGTTCCTACCTGATAAGCCCGCTCAATTCTCTGAGTATGTCGTTCGCAACTAGTATTGTCCTCGCATTCGCCTGGAAGCCGTTCTGGGCCTGAATCATATTGACGAACTCGCTCGCCACGTCCGCGTTCGATTTCTCCAGCGCCCCGCCGTGAACGGAACCCGCACCGCCGGTCATTGCCTGTGTCGCCACCGCCTCACCAGAGTTGGCCGAAGGAATAAGGTAGCCGTTCCCGATACTCTCCAAACCTGAGGTGTTCTGGAATAACCCTATCTGAATTGTGGCGATGTTCTTCTTGATGCCGTTGGAGAACGCGCCGATGACTATTCCCTCGTTATTCACCGAGACCGTTGAAAGTCTCCCTGCCTCGTAGCCGTCCTGCTCCCTCGCCACCGCCGTCGAGTTCCCGGCGAACTGAGTCAAGCCGTTAAGCTGCCCCGCCGTACCTAAGGACATCGCAATGGTTTGAGGATTCGCGGCGTCGTGTGCAAAGGTCGCGACAAATTGCGCCGTATCGCCAATGGTGGAATTCAAACCCGCGTAGGTGCCCGTGCTTGCATCGAACTCTATGCCCCGTATCCGCCGGTTGTCGGGCGTGATGGCGCTGACATCGCCGGTAATCGAGGTGAGCACCATGTCCCACATATTGGCCGTGTCGGTCCTGACAAACGCCCCCGAAAGCACGTGCTTGCCTCCCTGCGTATCGAAAACGGTGATGTTGACGTTCTTGACCTCCTCGCCGCCCACGCTCGCAAGCTCAAAATAGGTCGGCAGCGTCAACGAGTCCGTCCCGTCGCTCGAAGCCGTATAAGAAAGCGCCACGTCCGACCTGCTGTAGCCCGGGCTGCTGTCGGTCACCACTATTCTGCCGTTGATTATGCTCGCCGTAACGTTGCCTGAGCCTAACTGGCTCTCAATATAGCTCAGCACATTGGCCAATGTCGTCGTCGCGCCGACATCCAGGCCCGTGCTGTCCGTCACCGCCGTCCCGTCGGGTTGATAACCGGTGACATACAGTTTGCCGTCCGTATCCGTCGCGCCGAATGAGCCGCTGAATTGATCCAGGGCGCCGACCAGCGTGCTCGCAGTCGCCCCCGTGCCGCCGCCCGTGGTGAAAGTCGTGTTCGACGACAGCTTTTGTGTTTGCGCAGTGGCAAATGCCGCATCGGAGCTCAAGTTGCCCGCCAGCACTACCTCAGACGTGGCATTTGCCGCCATCGCCACGTCGTAGGGAAGCTTCAGATTGCTGTCGCCGGCGGTCTGAAAACCGTCGCTTATCCCGACCGAGCCGATACGCTGAACAAGAAAACCCGTTGCAGGATCGACAAGATTCGAGTCCGCATCAACGGCGAATGCCCCGGCACGAGTGTAAACGTCTTTCGAGCCGTCGCTCAGCACAAAATAGCCTTCCCCTTCCATCGCCAGGTCGAGCGGATTGCCCGTGTTCACAATGTTGCCTTGCTGCATATTGGGCGATATGCCGGCAATCCCGACGCCGCTGCCCATCTGCTGCGGATTCGTGCCGCCGACCGTACCGGTGGGCTGCGAAGCCTTCTTTATCGTCTGGCTCAGCAGCTCCGAAAAAGTGATTCGGCTGGACTTAAAACCGGTCGTGGTAATATTCGCAAGGTTGTTGCCCGCTACATCCAGCATCTTCTGGTGGGCCTGAAGCCCCGTAACGCCCGCTGATAGTGCAAAACTCATTTCTGTCTCTCCTTATCCTGACGCTCAACTAATATCTATATCTCAGTTCTTCACCGACACGATGTCTTCCAGACTGATAGTCTGGCCGTCCGCCACCAATACAATCTTCCCCTCAACGTTGTTGAAAACCTGCTCCACCACGCCGCTCGTAAGCTCTCCCGACTCCGCCCCATCCCCTCCCACAAATGAAACCTCTTTCCCTATCAACGAGGCCGCGTAGGTGCGCTGAATGCCCGCAAGCACGTCCGAAAAACTCGTGTTCATCGACTCGAGCTGCTGAAGCTGCGAAAACTGCGCTAATTGAGAAGCCATCTCATTATTATCCAACGGCTCAAGAGGATTCTGATTCTGTAGTTGGGTGATCAGAAGCTTCATATAATCCATCTGAACGTCACTTGCCGTGGTTATCCCTGATACCGTGCTCATAATTTTCCTGCCCGTAAAAACCAATAAACAGCCAACCTATTCACCTGCAAATCGCACACACCGGCACACCCGGCTCATTTACCCTTAGCAATCACCGTGCCATAACGCAGAACCTCCCATGCCCACCGACATCTAACACCTTGCCATAATACGACTTATCCGTGTCTGAAAAATCCGGCGCGCCACAAGACTCGACAATCCCTCGCGCTCGCCGGACAATCCCCCCGGACAATACTTCCGCCCATACGGAAAATGCTGCCGCCTCCATCTTCGTATGTCCTCGCGGCACCCCGCACCTATCTGACGGCTTGCGCCGGAGAGAATCGCATCGAGCGCTAGCAGATAGGTGCGGGGTGCCACTGGAAACCCGTGCTGCGCCGGATGTGCGCTCGGCACCACTGTCGCCTCCAGCCGCGACCGATCAAGTGACATCAACAAACCTTCCCTTGTCTCAACCAGGCGTCGCGATGCAGTCCCATAAGAAGCAGCACCGTCTCTCTAACAGGTCGGACAATATCGGCAAGTCCCATAACACAGATTGTGCGCCGATTGAGTGACATTAAGAAGTCCCATAAGATGCAACGCGGCCTTGTTGCAAATTGGCTCGCACCAATCAGCCTCCGCAATTCGCCGAATTCCGCCGATAAATGCCGACGGCGCCACCGACGCGCTTCCAAACACCCAAGACGGTGACATTATTGGCCCGTCCAATAAAAAAATTTAAGTCGTCTAAACCGCCCGGACGATTAACCGGACATTATTCCTTGTGCGAACGCACAATTACAAAGAGCCGGCAAGGGCTGGATGTTATGGTTGGGGCCGAATGAGTTTACGCAGAACCGTTGCACTGAGCAGGCAAGCCGAAATTCACGAATTGGCTCGCCAGGTTAGCCGGGAGGTGTTTACCGCTGACACCATCGCCGAAGCCTCCGACCTCATCGAGGCGAGCAATCCCGACCTGATCCTTCTTGACCGGCGATTCAGTCCTCATATTGAACAATTTCTCCTTGCCGCCGATAAAATCTCCGACGCGCCAATTGTGGTAATCGGCAGCGACGAAGACGCCGGCGAAATCGCCTTCCTCGAAAAAATGGGCGCTTATGACTATCTGCGAGGGAAAAACGACCTAAGCCGCCTCAAAGAAATTGCAGAGCGAATCGAAAAGCAGTCAAACGTCCGCGCAAGCGGCCCTTGGGGCAATACCCCCCAGAAGACTCCTGACTATTTCTTTGCCGAGGACTTCGCCGCACAGGTCTCTCTGGTCGGCCACAGTGACGCAATCAAACACACGCTCAAAATGACCAGGCTCGTCGCGGCCAGCCGATGCAATCCCGTCCTGATAGTCGGTGAAACCGGCACAGGAAAGGAGCTCGCCGCCAGGGCAATACATCTTCTAAGACACCCCCCGGCTCAGGACTCCAAAGAACCATTTGTCGCCGTAAACTGCGCCGCACTGACCGCAAACCTCCTCGAGAGTGAGCTCTTCGGCCACGTAAGAGGCGCCTTCACCGGGGCCGACCGTGACAAAACGGGCCTGCTCGAGCTGGCCGCCAACGGCACACTCTTCCTCGATGAAATAAGCGAAATACCCATCGACCTGCAGGCCAAACTCCTCCGCGTCCTTCAGGAACAAACCTTCCGTAAAGTCGGGGGCATCAAAGACATTCAATCCAACGCCACGATAATTGCATCGAGCAACCGCAACCTCAAAAAAGAAATCGACGCCCACCGCTTTCGCCAGGACCTTTACTATCGCCTCAACATCAGTCCAATCACCATCGCTCCCCTCGGATCGCCCCGGCGAAAACAGGACATCCCCCTTCTCGCCGAATATTTCCTAAAGACATCCGCCATTTGTCCTGAAAAGTCCGGCAAGATTGCGTCCTTGACCAAACTGGCTCTGGAAGAGCTTGAGAAATACCATTGGCCCGGCAACGTCCGTGAGCTTCGCAATGTCATTGAAAGAGCTATTCTCTACGAAACAACCGACAAAATCGGCGTTAACAGTATAGTTATCGACCCCACCGAACCCTGCGAATTCTGCGACGGCTCTACCGCCGGCGGGATCAGGAACTACTCCCTCGCAAAGGCCGAACGAGAGCTTATCTCCCGCGCACTCCAGGAAACTGGCTGGCAGAAAACCAGGGCCGCCGCCCTCCTCGGCATTACCAGGGCCACTCTATATGCCAAGGTCAAACAGTACAATATCGTAGAAAAGACCCCGCACGCCCCGGAACATCCCGCCCCGCAAGCCTCCTCGCCCGCCCCCGGAGCCCCTAACGGGCAGCCCGTCGCCGCCGCATATTGACCCCATCGAGCATCGAGTATCGAGTATCGAGTATCGAGTATCGAGCATCGAGCATCGAGCATTGTCCTGTCAGAAATTCCCCCGCACCGTCTAAAATTCTGACATCTCCCTACAGATTCAAGGACACGATTCAGAATGCAGAAATGCCTTTTTTTGCCCCTGGGCCGCCAAATCCGCGTCCCCTGGCGCCTCTGACCCACTCTGGCATAGATATTGCTACCCCTTACAAGTGGTGCAGGCCCGCATTGTGCAGCTACAGCAGGAAAGGGCCGCCCAAAATGCTCGCGCTCGCGTTGAACATGAAGGGCGCAGGGCGGTGAATACGAAGCTGAAAGTTATGCCGGAACAAGAGCCAAAACAGACTCCCGACCAGAGCCTTCCCGCCACGCCGGAAGCCCCCAGGCCCCAGGCTGCCGGGGGACCCTCTGACGCAGATAGCGAGCTGCCCGAAGGCCTGCCCGCCAGCGATTGGGCGGGCCAGCCCCTCGAAGAGATCCCGGAAGGGCAGGTCTTCGTCGCGGACGACGATTTCTACAAATCGCTCGAGCAGACCGCAAAACCCCCGGCCATCCCAGACACCCCAGGCAAACGCCTCAAAGTCCGAATCCCGCGATTACGCCTCTCAACCGCCCAGAAAATCCTTGTCGCCGGCATTGTTCTGATTGTGGCGCTGCTGTTGCGCACCCTGCTGACCTCTTCGTCGCGCAGCGCCGCCGCATCATCCAAATCCTCAGCCGACAGTGCCATACCCGCAGATCAAAAGCAGCCCCCCCGCTACGACGCCACGTCCCACTTGGGACTCCCAGCGGAGGAGCCTGGGCCTGCGCCTCAATCAGCTCAGCCGACATCCTTGAAAGTCGCTCAGGATTTCTACGCCGCCGGCGAATACGACAACGCTTACGCAACCTACAACCAGCTATATCGGAGTCTCCCCCCTGATGCGAATAGCCACAGAGATTTACTTCGCCTGAAGATGGCTCTCTGTCGGGCCAAATCAGGACAGATCGAAGAGGCCGACAGTCTCCTCGATGAAGTTGCCAAGAGCAGCTCCAACGCACTCAGGCTGATGGCCAACTACCACCGCATTTCCCTCGAAATGCAAAAGAAACAGTATTTGAACGCACGAACAAGGGCCTATCGCGCGATGGCCCTCATCGACGTCGTCGATACCGACGCAAAAATCAAAACGTCGCTCCGAAGCAACTGCCACTTCCTGATCGCAGAAGCACTGACTAAACATGTCCTTTCGCTCAGCGATCTCGACGCGGACCTTACGCCGGAGCTCTGGGGCGCTCCAGCCGAGATCGACCCCTTCCTCGGCTTGGACGACCAGCAGCTCGAAGCCCTCTTGAATTCAGGCGCCGATTATCTCAATGACGCGCTGCTCCGGCCTCAAATCCGGGAGATTCACCGTGACGACGGCTCGACCTGCTGGTCCGTCGTTGCCAACGGCGCACCTATTGAAGAGCTCCTGGCCAGGTTCGCCGCAAACGCCGACCTCGATATC
>Ga0315288_10001671_pt1 | contig 28744 bp, 36 predicted proteins | sample YL17G11_20_MG_FD_203454 | JGI IMG/M metagenome (GOLD analysis project Ga0315288, IMG submission 203454) | Sediment microbial communities from Yellowstone Lake, YNP, Wyoming, USA - YL17G11_20 | ecosystem: Environmental > Aquatic > Freshwater > Lake > Sediment | place: USA: Wyoming | collected... | reverse complement strand
TCAGCAATGACGGGTTCCACGGGTGAATGCCACGCCACAAATCCATCGCATAAGGGAGCACATCCAGGTCCAGCCAAAACGTCGGCCATTCCTCTTTCAGTCGCGCCCACTCCACATTCTCGACCTTGACAAACCCCTTGTTGAAGTCTATTCCGAAGAAGTCGCCGGCAGCAGTCGCAAAATCAGCAAGCACCCCGTCCATATCGCAATACACCTTAGTCATTATAGATTGTCAGAACACGACCACAATCCTTGAAGGCTCCTGCATTGTGGTATTCTCCCCATTGAATATCGCCGTCATCATCGCGTTTGAATCGAAAGAACACGAAGCGGCAACCTTTGTATTGGCATTCGGCGGGCCAGCGACCAGGTGGAAACCCCATCGTGGATGCTTCCGTGGATGGCTCTCCTGTCGCATCTTCTTTAAGACGCGGCATCGCGTGTTTTCGCGCACACGCCTTACAAAGGCGTTCCGCATGGGTCAAGGCTTGAATGCGGTTAATTTCTACGCCACACGCCGAACACTTGTATGTCTGCGACTGCTTCTTGGCGTCACCGTAGTAATCACCCTTGTCATCAATTTCTTCCTTGAGCACCTTCGAGACGATCTCGCGCATATCCGAACGGACGGCTTGCTTCGCCATGTAGCCAAGACCCTTGGGTTCTTTGGCATACCCGAGGTCGCCCGCTCGTTGAAATCCTTCGGGGCCATTGCTCTTGATAATTTCGTAGCAACGGAGCGCGTATTCTTTCTTGTCCTCGTTCTTGTACTTGTCGCAGAACTTCCAAATCTTGTAGAGTTGTTCTTCTGTCCACTTCGATGCGTAAGCCTCTGTCACATAACCCGAAAAACTTTTCACGGATTCTACGACATCCTGCTTGCAATGAGGGCACCACTGCATCGTTGTTCCACGAAATCCTTTGAATTTCCGATGGCAGTGCGGGCAGGTGATACGGTCATCATCTTCAGGATGGACCACAACTTCTTTCAGTGGTCGCTTCGCTTTCTGTTCTTTGTCAAAACGTGCGCGAGCACCACAAGTGCATTTACCACCATCCTGCGAGTCGCAGGCCGTTGAGTGAGAAATGTAGTGACCGTCTACCGTTTCTTCAGACAGTTCAATGTCTGAGCCGTGGCACTTAGGACATGCGCCTGGCGACGGGTGCGCCGATCTCCACTTCTTTCCACACTCTAAGCACACGTAAGCAATGCGCTCATCGGATTCTGACAGACGGGACCCGCTGGCAAACGCGGTGAAGCTCTCCATTCTCGGATAGAACTCGACCTGGTCGTCCTTGTCCGCATACTTGTCGTTCAAGTCGTCGGAGACTTCCTTCTCGGCCTTGATTCGTAGCTGCTTCAAATGCTTACGTTCCTTCTCATCTTCCGCGTTTCGCTGTTGCGCCTGCACCATTTCGGCGCGTTCCTTATCCACCTGCTGTTGCTGCATGTGTTGGGCCGCTTGATCGCCCATGATCGGCTGTTGACCAGACGTAGCACCGGCGAGACCAGACATCGACCCGCCCTGTCCAGGCTTCTCTGCTTGGTCGCCGCCGAATGGAAATTCTTTGATTTGCTTTTTCTGACCACCGAACGGGGGCTTCTTGGCACCAGACTTGGGTGGAGGGAAACCTTCAGTGATGGTTTCCACCAACCCAGTCGGGAGGTGCAAGTATGCCGCGAGCGCGGCCTGTTCAACAGTGAGCTTACTCATGATTAGAAGGCCTGTGTGTTCGCGATACCGTTAAGCGTGTTCTGTGCGACGTTCGCATCATCCGTCCCCACAATCAATGGGAAGCCCACAAGCGTGGAAGTCGAATTGATGGTGAAAACGATGTAGCCCGCGTTGACGCTGCTGATATCCACGGACGCCTTGTTAAAGACCAAGGTTCCGTTCGTCGTGTTGCTGGCGGCGGAGTTGTAGACAATGGTCTGGTTCGCAACGCCGGCGCCGTGGTTGGAAATCGCAACGATGCTTGGTGCCGTAGAGTTTGAGGTCACCGTAACAGCTTCGTTATATTGCACCGTGAATACCACGTTCGAGTTTGCCGCGTTGGAGCCCGCAGAGCCCCCGAGGATGCCCGTGAGCGTCGGCTTGTAGGTGATGACCGTTAGGTTAGCTTGTGTCGCGATGACCGTGCTCACCGTTTGTGACGTATTCGCGAGCGCAGCGTTCACGCTGGTGCCCCCAAAGACGGACGTGGCGTTCACGGTATACTTGCTCGTACCCGAGACAGAGACGTTCACGTTGGCCACGCCGTTGGCAAACACGAGCTTTCCTGCTGTGGGGTCGCTCAAGGCCGCGCTGTAAATCAAGTTGCTGTTTGCGAGGCCGCCGGCGCCGAGCGCGAGCAATCCAGGTGTGCCCGTCACGACGACTGGCTGGTTGAATACGAGACGGAATGCGACGTTGCCTGGATCGATGTTGGAAATGGTCGCATTGACGACTTCCGTGTAGTAATGCAACGGCGCCGCATTGAGCGTCGTCACAAGCTGCGAAATCGCTACAAGGATTTCATCCTTTTTGCGTCCCGATGGACCTGGGTGCCGTTGAATCCATCCAGACTCGTTGGCAAAAACGCTGTTGGCTGCGCCAACACTTGGATCGGTTGTGAGATATGGCCATCCGTAGATTGGTCCGACGCTGGAATTTGCGATAGGCATTGTGCTCTCCTGTTAGATTACTTCTTAGTGACCTTCGCTGGCGCCTTCGCACCCGCAATGGCTAGGCGCGCGAGGTCCCGAACGCGCGCCATACTCTTGTTTACGGGATGTCCCGCAGGGTACGAATCTTCATCCACATCATCCTTAGCGTCGGGTGTTTCTACTTCTTCCGCTTGCGGTCTATTCAACTTCGCCGCTTGGTCCCGCGATTTCTTCTGAAGGTCACGCTGCGCCGCCGCGTTCATAGCACTCTGCTGACGTTGCTTCGTCTGCAAAAGTTCTTGCGCTTGTGATGTGCGCAGACGGTCTTGCTCCGACGGCTGCTTTGATGCCTTCGTTGCCTGACCCGCTTCTTCTTGCACACGGCTCGCGGCCAAACCACGTGGGAATTCTACATCGGTGCTCTTGCATTCGGGACACTTGATGGTATCACCAGGCTTGTTCTGGTACGTGCTCCAACGATTTCCACAGTCCACACAATGCGCTTTCCCCGTCTCAGGTCCAGATTCTAACAGACTGCCCTCTGGCTTGAGCAGATCCACCGACTTCAGCACACGGGCAATATTGAAATCGTAAATGCTCTCATCCCCACCACGGAACTCAACATCAATCACGTCCAGACTTTTGGTATTCGGCGCGTAATCGGCGAGTCGCACGGCGCGGTTTTGAGTGATCCAATTCGCCGCGGGATAGCTCGCCCGCAGTCCTGATGGCGTCGGCTTGACTTCAACCCACGTTCCTGGTTCCAGTCCACGACTCTCCGACAAATCCAATTGGCGGACGGCTCGGGTCGTTAAATGCTCGCGAAGAATTCCGTATTTGTTTGCCATCTATTTGATTCCCATGTGTCGTCGCGTTGCATCATACAATTGTCGTGCCAAATCCTTGTCGTTCGTCGGTACCCCTTGTCGGAACAGCGTAAAGTTTCCTAGCTGGGCGACGGTGCGCATCTTGCTCGCGGACATCCCCTCTACAGGATCTTCGCTATCAGGATCGCGTGTAATCGGCACCACACTATACTGGTCTAAATCAATGTCCTTGCTCTTGTCAAACCCTTTGGATGACTTGGGACGCACATACGGGCGCAACGATTCAAACTTAGCGAGTCGATCACTTCCGACCACCATCACCACTCTACGATAGCCCAACTTCGAACATGCGGCCAGGGCATCCAGCGGACCCGTCACGCTCGCGTTCGCGTTGATCGTCACATCCCGAAACAGTCGTTTCAAAAACGATACCTTGACGCCAAACGGCAAGGGATTCTTTTGGGGATCGCGTGATGGTGACGCAAACACGATCACATCCCCGTTGAGCGGCTTCGCAGTCGCTTTCAGCAACTCAATGAGCTTGGCATGCCCTGTGGTTGGAGGGTTCATTCTACCAAACACAATTACCGCAGTTCTAGGCGTTGCCATAGTATTCCTCGGTATTTAGTCTTACCGCCATGATTTGACCGTCGTAAGGTTAATCCGAGAAAACTCTAATCGGTCAACTAACTTGACTGCTTTGCCAGAATGCGCGACTGCGACGAAGCCTTCGGGACCCGTCACACGGAGACTGTCTCCCGCTGGAACGAACGTCCCAATCCGAGACGCTTGCGCGAGCTTGGCAATAACGACATTCTTCGCAGAGATAATCGCGGCATGAAGATCGAACAGATTGGTCAACTTAGCTTTTGCTTCGCGGACCGCTGTCAGCACCGCTTCGTAGACACGATGGGCGCTATCCTGACCTTTAGGTGTTTTGCGTGCGGCAAGCTCTTTGGTTTTATCCGCGGCAATGAATAGAAGCAGGTCGTCCACCGTCATTTGTGTTTTCCCGACGCGCACCTGAGCATTCATAAACTCTGTCACAAATGTATGTAGTGGTTCTTCGCGAACCATATCATACACGGACCGAGGGACGGCCGCGGCGGACGCCTCCACACGAGCAAGCGAAAGCGTGAAGTCCGCACTTTCCTCATCCGTGAACGTGGCGGTCCCCGATACGTCATCGTAAGCCGCATCGAGCGCGAGAACTCGTTTCGTTAGTTTGAGTTGTGAGAAAATTGAGGGGGACATGCCGGCGGCACGATAGTCGGCAAGGTTCTTGGTCGTGCCTTGGTAGAACGTATGAATCACGATACCCAGGGTCGCAGACTGCACCTGTTGTCCGAGCTTACTCTCCACATTTACCGCATAGAGAATCGTATTGGGTTGGAACGTTACGTAGGAGTCGCCTCCGATATCCTGTAGCTTGGTGCGACCTGGAGCAAAGAGCAAATCGCCCTGTAGGACGACGGGAGAGTGAAGTAGCGCCAGTTCATCGAGCGCCACATGCAGGGGTTGGGTGGGGCCGCTGCTATAGAACGCATTAACCTCCGCATGAGTTTTGGCAAGACGTGGGGACTTGCCGAAGGCCCCGTGCTTCGTCGCGACAAAGAACCGCCCATCTTCGGGGTCAGGACCAAATACAATCGCCGGTGCACCATCCCATTTGACACTCACGTTGAGCTGTCGCGACACGGTGCCACCGTCTAACATGCGCCCGAACGCCTTCAGCGTTCCCAAAGCAAAATGGGCGCCTGACGCACCATCATCAACCACCACATCTTCTAGATGTGTGATATGCTTGTTTTTCCCCGCCGACTCGTCAATAAACTCTCTGTATCCTGTGGGCATCGGTTCCTTATATCAATTGAGGAAGTCGGAGCATTTCATAGGTCGCGTGGTGCTCCTTCATGAGAGACAGCCACGCGCGGATCTTCCGTTTGAACGTTTTCACTGCGGGTGCGTGCTTATCGAAGCAGACCGTATAGTAGTTGAACGTTGGGGTGACGTACCGTCCCGTATATTGGTGTGCGCAGACACACGCCTCATTGACCGTCATGAAGGGCCACCATGAGAAGATTTCCAACGCCGTCATGAACGCATAGGTTTCCACTTCGTCATAGTCTCCCAAATAGACTTGGACTTCGCGTTCCTGGTGTGCTCGTGACGTGGCGGCATACTGCAACGCATTTGCTTTGGGTCCATGATACTTCTTCCGAAGCACGTCTTGGTACCGATGAATCAATTCGTGCATGATAAACTGCCAGTAATAGAAGCGCCGGCGCTTCCAGCCCGCCTTACCCCACGTTACGCGATGTGCGTCAGGATGCACATGCCACAGAATATGCACATCGGCAGAACTCCCAAACACAGGAAGGACCGACTTGTCATACCACCAGGCAGAGTTCACAACGGTTCCCTTTTCCTGCTCGGCATCGTGCTTGATTCGGTTGAAAATCCCGAACGCCGCAGTCCGCGTATTCAGCCGGTTCAAAAACGCTTGGAGGTTCACTGCGCGATTCTCATAGGCCGCAGGAAGTTCTACGGGGAATATGCGCGCGATGGCATCATGTAATTGCTTCACATCCGTCATCAGTCGCCGGTGAAGTGCGTCTACACGCATAGGTTAACCCCCGTTTCTATTTATTCGCTTTCCGCATCCTCATGCTCCTTACGAAGCTGTTTTAGTGGTCGCCGCTGGCGTTTCCCAAATGGTAAACCACTAGAATTGTGCGGGTCCGTCGCATTCGGAAGCGCAATAGCCACGCCTGTAGCACGTTGCGCAGGGGTCAAATCATAGAGTTTCATTCGACTGGTATCAATCCCCATGAGCGTCTGTTGGAAGCTATTCCGCTTGGCATATCTATTCTTCAGAGGTTGAAGCGCAATTTGGTTAGCCTTTTCGAGTTCTTCCGTCTGGATCAACGCAAACATGAAGTCCGCAGTCATTGGTATAGCAAAGCTCTCCCCAATGTTTGCCAGACTCCCGTTCGATGCATCGAAGCCCTCACGATTGAACTGGGCCGCAGACCAGACGGGCACATCAAACTCTGTCGCTAAACCACGCAATTCTTCGGCAATGAACTTGTTGTAGAAGTAGGAGTTCACGCTGTTGCCGAGCTTCACGCGAGAGGATGCACAGATCGTCAAATAATCCACAATCACCACATCGGGCTTGAAGTTTTTCTTGAGATGCAGTTCTTGAATCAGCGCACGAAAATGCCCCGCATGACCTGACGCGGTGGGGTATTCTTTGATCATGATCTTCCCCAACGACGTTTGGCGAAGCATGTTCATTTTGCGCAGATAGGTATCTCGTGGCATGTCTGCAACGTCATCCATTGGGAGGTCCATCATGTTCGCATCGATACGTTGCGCGATCCACCCTTCCGCCATTTCCAGTGTGATATACAGGACGTTTTTTCCCATACGCGCACACGACGCGGCGAAGTGCACCAGAAATAGTGACTTGCCGACGTTGGTGCCCGCGAGCACAATGTTGAGCGTTTTCTTGGGCACCCCACCCTTCGTGATGGTGTTCAGTTCGTCCAAGTCAAACGGAATACGAAATTCGGGCTTGTGGTAAAAATCCCACCGGTTCTCGGCGTCCACATCCCAATCGTGGCCGATGTGAGTATCGAAAGACACCGCCAGGGCGTCCTTCATCAGGTCAGGAATGGCGTGCTTGTCCTTCTTCGGGTCATCCATCAGTTTGATGGCTTCTTGCAACGCGCAATAGACGGCGCGCTCCTGCACGTATTCCTCGGTCGTCTGCGACATCCACTCAGCTTGGTCGCTGGCTAATGTGGGTTCGCCCTCGACTTCCTTGAGCGCATCTAGAGCATTCTTCGCTTCCTGCTCGGAGAGGCTTTTGATGGAATCCAGACCAATACGGAGCGCCGCCACAGATGGCGCGACCTTGAACTTCTCATAGAATGCCGCATAGAGCTTGTAGATGTTTGACGATTCCGCTCCATGAAAGTATTCAACCTTGAGATACGGCACCACTTTAGAGGCGTAGTCGGGTGCATCTAAAAGCTGTCGGAGGATTGTGCGTTCTAGTGGGATCATGTTTAGTGGATGCCATTCACCGGTTTCATTTTCAGGAGCGGAGCAATGTCATTCTGCTGGATATAGGTGAGCCAGGCAAAGAACAGTTCTCCACAAAATTCATCGAAGGCTTCATCGGGCGCAAAGCCTTCGGGCGCCTCATAGATTTTCGTTTCGAACCTGACTGGTACGGTGCCGTCGATACCAGGGGCACCCGGCCCGTCGATATGGAATGCAGAATACCAAAACGTCACGCCCACATACGGTCCTTGTTTGATCTCCAACGCCAGAACAGGATGGGCGAACGTTTCAACATTGATCAGTCGTCCCAACACGCAGTTGAGGATCGACATATCGGGTTCATCATTCAGATTCACTTGTTGTCGCATCGTCCGTACCTCCCCCGATCGGTGCATTATAGGTAAACTTGCGCTTTGCAAATTCGTCAAGTTGCTGGATGAAGTCGTTAAGGAAGTATTGTTCTGGGTGCTCATGGATTGCTTTCTCAAAGGCCTTTTTTCCGTTGGGGAATTCGTATTTGTTGGCGACCTTCTTTACCAATCCAGCTTCTTCGGCGAGGTCCAATAGTCCGTAGTATCTATCCAATCCCCCATCATAGAGGATGCGCGTATCGATCTTCGTCTGCTCCCGCGAGAGACGGGACTTGACCATCTTGACGTGAATGATTTGACCGGCAACCTTGTCATCGATCTTTTCATTCTTCTTCGACAAAAACACAATCGTATCTGCGGCATACTTCGCACCGCTGCCACCGCCCATGTCCTTCATTGGAACATAAGACCCGATTACTGCATAAACGTGATTGGTTACGATTAAGCCAACGTTCGCTTTCGCCAATTTGAGACGGAGAACACGGAACGCACCCTTGATAAGCTGCGCCTTGGTCATATCGCGCGTGTCTTTCTCGTCGGTGATATCCTGAATTTCCTTCTTGCTTGGGAGCATAGACAAGCTGTCCAGCACCATAAGAAGCGGGAAACGCTCATTCTGTGGGAGCGCGATATACGCATCCAGTAGCTTCATCGAGACCGTGCGGAAGCGTTCAATGCTCTCTGGCTCAGACTTGATGACCCGCTTCGTATCGATCCCTCGCGATTCCATCATCTGGTTCGTGACAGCAGACTCCGTATCGAAGTAGAAGATCCGCGCCTTCTTGTCGGCGGCAAGGAAATTCTTGATGATGCCCAGCGCAAAGAATGTTTTCCCCGTTCCTGGGTCGCCCGCGAGCACGACGGCCTTGTTGTTGGGAATGCCGCCAAACAAGGTGCCCGACATCGCCGCATTAACGATGTAGCTCCCTGTGTCAATGTATCCCGTGAACTCCGCTGCGGACAGTCCCTCACTGGCAACCATCGTGTCGTCGTTATCCAGTTCTTTAATAAACGACTTGAAAAAATCTGTCATGCTATACCTCGTCTCCTAGTCTATCTGACGACCAACATATTGTCAATCAAAAAGTGATTCTTCGTGTTGCAGCGTCCAGCCGGCAGCCTTGAGAATGGCATTCAATGGCTCGGTGAAGGACTTTGCGAATTGTGTATTGTAGTCAATGTATTGCTCGATGTTCCATTCTGGTGGGCACCCGTCGGGCGCGGACATCACATGCGTAAAAAATGGATTCTCTTGTCGCAGATAGGCATACTTGATCTTTTCACCGTCCATGATCCGTTCATACTGCTTGGTCAACTCTGTGCGATCCAAGTTAGCATTGAATGCCTTGGCACCGGCAACGGCTATCGGTACACTTCTAAACTGCTGCGCATACTTCTTCAGTCCGTTCACGGAACGTGGAAAGGCGATATCCTCAAAGGGCGCTCCCACAAATTCCGTTTCGCATTTCGTGACATACGCCCAGAGGTCGGATTGTGTACCATTCAGTAGATACCCCAGCGCCGTCTTGAGCATGTTTTGACAAAGCGCGGGTGTGCTGGACTTGATGGCTTCAATCCCCATCATCTTGAGCTTCGGCTTGATGGTGCGCGCCCCTTCCGTATCATAGACGTTGAGGATATACCGCTTCTTGGCTGTCCAGACGCCCTTGTCAGCAATCACGTCGCGCACCATAGACAGACAGGGCGTCGTCACATGAAAGTAATCCGCGATGTCCACGAACGTCTTATTGATAACGGGCAGGACCTTCGCTTCACAGAATTGGTGCAGGGCCTCAACGATCTCCGCGGTCGTCTGTCGTCCCGATAGCTCCGCGATAGGCGCCATATTCACATAGACGCTATCGGTATCGGAATACACGATATAGTCCGTATGCTTTGCGGGCTTGAGCACGCGATTGAGATACGTGTTGATGTCCTTCGCGACCCACTGAATGATCAACTGCCCCGTCACGGTGACGGCTTCCGCCATCCGCACGTCGAAGAAGCGGAAGTATTCCGACCCCATCGCGCCATACGCGGAGTTCAGATTGACCTTCCGCACTTGCTGGTTGTTGTCACACGACGCAATTTCGGCCTCTAGGGCCTTGACCTGTGCTGCGTAATCGTCCACGTCAGGCGTCGTCTTGAGCGCAATGAGTTTCTTCTTTGCCGCGGTCATGAGATGCTTATATCGGATACGCTCGTCATACAGCGTCTTGAGCATGTTCGGTAAGAAGCCCTCGACATCTCTGTGCGTGAGCACCCCATTGGCGGTCATGCACACGTCTTGTTCCTTGAGCCATTCGGTATCCGCTTCCTGCTGAAGCAAACGTTCCACAGAATACACTTCAGGCCGGTCCGCATACAAGGTCTCTGGGCTGAGGTTCCACTGTCGGATGATGTGTGGATACATCGACGCCACGTCAAATGAACAGATCCATTTGTGCAGTCCGACCAGCGGCTCCTTCACATACGCACCTTCGTATTGGTCTTTCTTGGTCTCACCTTCCTTGCGCGGAGGAATTTGACGACCATCCGCTCGGAGCTTGTGGTAGATCATGATATCCCACAGACGCACCTGCTTGAAGCAGTCTACGAAATTCGATTTGGCTGTATAGGCAATCGCGCAGACGAGCGCCAGCAACTTCTTCTTCTGGTCCAGTTCGTCTACGAGCACCACGTCGTTGATGTTATACTCGATGAACTTCTGGTAATCATGCTCATACAATTTCGCGAGTGAGCGGTGTTCCTTGTAGGACACCTTGCGCTTACCCAGTTCAATGTGCGCAATGTTGTCCAACCGGTAGCTCGCCTGTTGCGTGTAGGTGAGCTTCTTATACATCTCCAGGTAGTCCAAAATCGTGACGCCCCGAATGTCAATGACGGTCTGTGGACGACCCATCAAGGTGACCTGACGTTCCGCAAATCGTTCAAAGGGACTAATCAACGACACCAGTTCCGCCGTGAAGATGCTTTTCATACGAGCAATCAAATACGGCATATCGAAGAACTGCACGTTCCAGCCCGTCACAATGTCGGGATAATCCCCATCCGCTTTCCAGTCATCAAGAAACCGCACGAGCAATTCTGCCTCATTGTTACACTTGACATAGGTCACGTTCGCGGGTGCCACGAAGTCCTTTAGTCCATACACGACGATGCCGGTCTGCTCCATGTGACGCCAGAGGATCGTGATCGAGATGATTTCCTGCCATGGCTTTTGTGGAGTGGCGAACCCTCCCTCAGACGCCACTTCGATATCGATGTCCCATACGTAGAGCTTCTCCATCGACCAGGGCACGTCTTTGTTCCCGTAGGTATCCGACAGCATCATGTATTCGGGTTGGATATCACCGTAGACTTGTCCCTTCCGTTTTTCAAGGAACTCTTTTCCATCATAGACCGTATCGCACATGTGGGGCATGAGCGGGGTGCCATCGAAGCCCCAATGGGTCGCCTGGTCTTTGTGTTGTTCACCCAGCGGGACGTAGTAGAATGGTGCGTATTCACTTTCCACGAACACGGGTGAGCCATCAGACTTTCGTTGCCGACCATAGACGCGATTGCCAATGGTCGTGACATACGTGTATTGGTCTGATGCCTTCAGCGTCTTGCGAAAGCTAACAGCTTTAGAGGTGTGCTTCATAGCGTGTCCTGTGGAGGATGGCGGTGGGCGTCATCATCCACAGTAACAGATTACGAACGAGGCGTCAAGTTCAATGGGCCGCCTGAGGGGATCAGAATTTCACTGGTCGCCTGATGCCACATTTTTTCCATCGACTCCGACACCGGCAAAATCCACATCACATGCTTGTCGTCCAAGACCACGCGCTCGACCTTCTTGAGATAGGGACGCAGCGGGAGTGGAGCAATCTGCCAACGTTCTGTGGCTTGGTCAAATCCCACATTTGGTACAATGGGACGCTCGACAATGTACTGCTTATCTTCGGGGTCAAAAAAGATATGCCCCAGGTAATCCTCACCCGTGATCAAATGCACGTTCTGGATGCCCAAATCCGTAGAAGGGCGTCCGACAATATCCGCGTCAATCAGGTATCCCATTATTGCACCTTCGCAAAGAGTTTTTCCCGCAGTTGCGCATGACTCCAAACGATAGTCGTTTTGGTTTTGCCGTCTGCAACCACCGGTTTCTTGTAATGTAGCCGCTTCGCCTTCGCAGCACTTCCGTTCGCTCTCGATTCACGTCCCATAATTTACTCCGTTGAAGAATACAAAGCGTATTCTGCTTTCCGCCGTCTCAACAATCCCGCCGATTCGTGCAATTCTCCCGTCTTTGGGTCATGCACCTTGTCCCATCGTGTGAAGTATGTCTCAGCAACAGGCACGCCGCCATTGATGTTCTTGAGAAGGGACGAACTCGCGAATGCGGTCACCCCCACATTGTACGTGAAACAGATCAACGCATCCGCTTGATTCGGGGTCAGTGCCACCCCACCATGCACGAGGCGTGCGATGGCATACGCCGTCTTCGCACATTCATGCGAAAGCAGTTTCTCAGCGCACCACAGCGAAATTGGCGCATCCATGATCATCACGGGCTGTCCATCGGCATAATGCGTGCTCCCATAGCCAACCGTAGGAATCCCTGCGATGTCCAAATACGGGGTCAATTTACAACCCTCGAAGGACTTCAGCAAAAACAATCCTTTTGATCCTAGTGTAATCATGCAACCCCCGTTGAGCCAAAGCCACCCGTCCGCGTCGATTCTGGAACGGGAAGCTGCTCGAATAGTGCCACTTCACCAAACACCGGCTGCGCAACGACGCGAGCAAATCCCTGGTTCAGCGGACCCCATAGCGACTCCACAGCAGGAAGAAAAACCCACTGACAAATGCGGTCGCCATGTTTGACTTCAAAATAGTCTCGTTCATCGGGTCCACCCAAGCGGGAGGGAGATGTTGGTGCGAGATAGGTGAGTAAGGTATTACATTCTCCACGATAGTCACTATCGATGATCCCTGGTGCGTTCGTGACAATGATCCCCTTCTTGGCTAAACCACTGCGCGAACAGACCATCATCGCGGTCCCTAGTGGAAGGGCGATATACAGCCCTGTCGGAATCATCACTGTCTGCAACGGAAAGATGCGAAGCGGGCCATCAGGAAGATATGCCCGCACATCGAAGCCTCGCGCTTGGGTCGTGGCTTGAGAAGGCAGTTCAGGTTCCCACGGAGAACCCTCTTTGGTCTTTCTGTAAATTTGGATGGTATTTTGTGGATCGGACATTACATCAACTTCGTTTCATCCGCGCATTCCGTCAGGATACGCGCCAGAGCTTGGCGCACCTGATAGATATTGTGTGCGCGAGCCTGCGGCTCGCCCTGAGATTTCGTATAGACGACCATGCGAAGCGCCATGGTCATGATGGCACTAAGCACTTCACCACCCGTCGTTTCGTCAAGGTTGCCAAACACTTCCATGCCCTTGAAGGCGGATTGCACGAGAGCTTCCACCACGTCTTGTCGTACTGCGCTGATCACTTTCACATTATTATCCATAAGCACCTAGATACGTTTTTTACCGATTTCGTATTTCGCCACCAAGACCCAGTCGCCCTTTTCACGAAAGGGGAGCACTGTAATCTGACCAGGAGGCGTTGTCGGGCACGCTGATCGAGTAGCATCTACGAGGATCACCAAACCCCAATCTGCAATCATATTGGCGATAGTATTCCGTCGTCCCTTGTCCGCGTCATCAAACTGCGTCTGCCCCATTTTCCCGTCGAGCAGAAAAAGTTCTTTGAAATGAACAATGTAGTACCGTCCCTGCTTGTGCAGAATGTGACATGATTGGAACAGCTTCTTTTCTTTCCGCGAAGCGACCCCGATACGTGTGAGCGTTTCTTTCACCTTCAAAAAATCATCAGGTGAAGGAAGTGTGACTTCTATACACTCACGAATGACAGCCGTCACATGCGGAGGCGGCGTCGAAATATTTTCGGGTACCATGGGCTGTCCTTCAGACAGCTACCGGCGACCACCTTTTTCGAGGCGTGCCCGAATCACTGTCAATTGTTCTGGTGTATGAAGCGGCAGGAGGGACTTGGCTTGCTTATAGGCGCACCCATAATATTCTCCAATCCGTACCACATCTTCATCGCACTCGCTTTTCTGCCATTTCGCAAACCGTTTGCGACTTCTAAGCGTATTTAGTAAAAATGCCGCTTGGAGTCGCTTGTCCAGAAACGGACGTTCGTTCATGCAATTGGCAGCGAGAACACTATCTTCATGATACGAAAAATTTCTGTTGACGAGAAAAGGAATATATTCCTTCTCAAAATCCACGTCGTCCAGCACGGACGCATCTCTGGTAGAAATAGCCCCAATGACCGCGAACAGTCTACTTGCCAAGACGCCACCAGTGTGTGCTCACGTTCGCGGTCACTGGCGGTCGCACAAGGCCATGGCGCACGTTTTCTTGCACCGCTTCACTGATGGTGTCGTCCAACTTGTCGCGCAAATCGGCGGCTTGTTCAATCGTGAGTCGCCAGGCATGAAGAATGTTCGCGCCCGGCGGTGTCACAGTGACATACGCGGGTTCGGCATTCTGCTTCTTGACGATGCTAAAATGTGAAGCTCTTGGTGTTTCTTTATCCAAACTACCGCCACTCCGCCTCGTGCATGATCTCGATGAGACATGCCAACGCATTCAATTGTTTATCTGCACAGAGACCGGCTCTGTATCCGTAGTCCGCCATTTGAACAATCAACGCAGGAAGCGAACTATCCTTCACCCGCTTGGGAGTCTGGTCTGCCAACATCCGATAGAATGTGGTATCGTCCATATCATCATGCAACGCCACCCACTTGCGCACACCAGAAAATTCTTGGGCCTTGAGTGCGGCAAATAACTCGTCCACGTCCTTGTCGGTAATTTGAGAAAGGACACCCTCAGAGAGCGTACCCGTGCTTGAGTATCGTTGGAGTTCGTTGAGCACGCGACGGAAATCGGGAAAATACATGGCGATCACGTTCGCCACAATCTTCGGTTCATGCGTGACATGCTCCGTCGTCAAAATCTCCATCGCGCGTTTGGCATAACGAGAGGCAACCGCCGACCGTTCCAGCTTTGGTATTTTGAAATCTACGAGGCTGCACCGCGAATGCAGAGGCGGAATGATGCGAGTCGGGAAGTTGGCCGTGAGGATGAATCCACACGTATGCGAGAACTCCTCGATGAATGCTCGTAGGGCGGGCTGGGTGGACGTAGGATGCAGGTAATCCGCTTCGTCAAGGATGACATACTTCCGCTGATCCGATAGGCTCAGCGACGACGCAAAGTCCTTAATCTTCGTGCGGATAACATCGATGCCATTCTCGTCGCTGGCATTGATGACCATGGCTTCCGCGTCAAGCTCGCGCACAATGGCCCGAGCGACGGTGGTCTTTCCCGTTCCTGCTTTGCCAGCCAAGAGCAGATTCGGGGTATCCTGCTGCGACAAAATCCCCTGAAGGCTTGCTTCCACGGACTGCGGAAGAATACACTCTTTCAAGGTTTGCGGGCGGTATTTCTCCACCCATACGAACTGTTCACGCGCAATCATAGTTTCTCCATTTGGTACACCTGCTCGGAATTGAACCGAGTCTGAACACTAATCTAGTGCGATGCGGTTTATAAGGCCGCCCGTGCAGCCGTACACTACAGGTGCGTGTTACTTGGTGGGTCCCGATCCTACGATATAGTAGCCCACGGGTTCCGTGGTGTTCTGGAAGAATCCATACTTACGGTCCGACAGAGAAATCTTGTAGTTGCCCGCGAGCAGCATCGCAATGAATTTCGTCTTGAACGAAATGGTCTTGGCGAAATTCGGTTGCACCACAACCGTGTCCTTGTCTGGCACCACATATTCATACATGTGTGAGGACGGATTTTTCTCGTCCAGACCACGAAGCGTGACGACACCATCCGCGACCGTCACTGCGACTTCACCCGTTGGCGACAGCAAGCCCAGCACGGACACGGACTTGTTCAACTGCCCCAAGGCGGATGCAGACAGGGTAAACTCCACACCGAGGTTGTCGTTGCGGAGCTTGTTTCCTGGCTCATTGGGCGGGGGCGTCAGGATGGTGGTCGGGTCCGACATGCGATACTTCACCTTGGACCCACCGCTGCTGATGGACATGACGTTCTTCTCAAAGGTAATCGCGGGCTTGTTGAACAACGACAGCGTACCCAAGAAGGTATTCAGGTCGTAAATCCCCGTCTCCTGCGGCCAAGGGGCAGACAACGTAGCGAGCGCGAACAACGACTTTCCTTCCGCCACGGTCGCCTGTTCCTTGCCTGGCTGTAACAGAACTGAGTTCTGGATACCGGCAAAGTTCTTGAGGATCTGAATGGCCGAATCTGCGACCGTAAATGAGGCAACTGCTGTAGACATAATAACTCCTTCAAACGAGAATAACAAATTTCACTGCGGTTGTCAACTATTCATTCAGAATGGTTGGTCCGTCTCCGACGGCGACCGCTTGACTTTCCTTGAGATACGCTTCTAACCAAGGACATCCCTGGTAGTGTTGCGTGCTTACATTCCACCCGAGTTCATACGGATGTCCACAATGGTGGCATACGGTCAACCCTGTGCGTTCTGCCACATGCCATGGTGAGGCAGAGGCATTGATAATACTAGAGCTTGGTTTGTGCATTCTCTGGTCCTTTGTCGGGGCCGTAAGGACGGTCATCAAATTCGGGATGACTTTGTTCCCATTCAATCAAGAATGCTAGGTTGCACGCGGCGTGCCAGATGTGGTTCAGTCGCGTATCTTTATCATTCGTGTCGTCGGCCCACTGTAGTAAATGTCGTCCGCACGCATCATACGCACGGCTCCATGTCATACCTGCTTCCCAATTGCGCTCTGCATATTTCTTGGCGCCAATGGTAAGAATGCGCCCGACGGCCACAACCATAGAAACAGGGATCAGATCCGTGCGCAATCCTGGCTCATTCGTCTGCGCTTGCATCAATTCGAGCAGCCACTTGGGGTCCATCAAGGACAGTCGGGCTTTCCCATGATCGAATTTGACCCCACCTTTGGTGAGGTCATCGTTCACGCGCAAGGTTTCCAGCTTCACCTTATCCAGCGGGAGCACCGTTCCTGGTGCACTGCTGGGCCCAAATTCCACTCGTCCAACGGGCAGAGGAAACGGCTGTCCGAAACCATCCGTCGCCTGCTCATACACGCCTGGTGCAGTGCGGTTGAGTGGCTTTCCTGCATGTCGGTTCTTCACTGTCGCATCTTCTTCATAGCGCATAGCTCATTATCCTCTTATGATTTTGGCCCCACCAACTCTGGTTGCGGTGGGCCGTCTCTCGTCACGATTTCTTCATGCGAGCGGGCGACCGGTGTCGTATGGTTTGACGCCGCTTGCGCGTGAGACAGTCGGGCCAAATCTTCCATCGTCCCTCCGAAGATATACGTACCCGTGTGCTTGAGCTTCATCCACGGGCAGAGAAACAGTTCGATGCCAATGTTGCGGCACCACTGACAGAACATGTAATCTTCCGAGAGGTAGCGTTTGGTCTTGGGGTCAATGACCGTATCAAAGTAGGCGTGGATTTCGCGCGATCCATCGAAGTGCACCGTGCGATTGTGATCGGGCTTGTACGAGAGTTCTGGGTAGGCTTCCTTGAACTTCGCGAACACCTCCCGTTGGATCATCATGAAGCCCGTGCCGATTTCCAACACAGGCACAGGCACATCCATACGGATTTCTGTCGTGCCAGGCACCGCGTTGAACACGTAGTCGCCGCAGAATTTCTCCAACTCCATTGGATTGGTTTCGGCGAAGCCGAGCTTGCAGGCGTCAAAGACCTTCTCCCAGGCAATGGTTTTCTTGGGATAGGGACCACCGATGATTGGCTTGTCGAAGGCGAGAAGGGCGAGCACGTCCATCGGATTGAAGTCGATGTCCGAGTCAATGAACAGGAGGTGAGTGGCGTCCGACCGAAGGAACTCATCAACCAGATAGTTGCGAGCGCGGGTAATGAGGGATTCATTGAACAAATAGAAGAACTGGCATTGAACGCCATACTTCATGCACAATGACACGAGGTCGAGGCACGCCTTGGAATACGTCCCATAGCACGCGCCCCCATACATCGGGGTTCCAATAAATAGCTTTCTTTTCTGCAACTCAGAAACCGCGATTTCGATCTTCGGCATAATATCTCACTCCATGAAACGTTAGTCTACCAATACATAGCGTCCGAAAATTGGGTGCCCCATGATGGGGCACCCTGCGGGGACGCAAACAATCGCGGCAATGTCCGAGGTGTGCAGAGAGACAAGTACCACGGTCGTCGGACGCGCTCAGACTTTATTTAGCTCCGCAATTGAAACGATTAGTCATCGTTTCCTGCGGCCTTCCATTCCTTCGGCGATAGAAAACCGGCGGCGGTTTTGCGGTCAGAAACGATACGCCACGCGATCTTTTCCATCTCATGTAATGGTGGAGTGCGCTTATCATCGTAGTCTGAACAGAATGTGACGGGCGAAGTCATAGCGATACGAGTACCGGCATAATGACACAATTGTAGCTCGTCATTCATACGCACACCCCGAACAATTTGTGCCCATCGGCAATGGGTACACAGACTTTCTGAGTGCATCCCCTGGGTGGCCTTTGCAATCTTGAGTGTGATACTCACAGAAGCACAACCTTTCGTTCTGGCAGATGGGGCCAAAAGAGGGTTCGTTCTGGCCCCACGGGGTTTGCACTATGCACTTCTGGTTTGTGTCGCGGCCAATTGCCCGTTTCCACGATCCACCGCGCAAGTTTCGTTCCGTCCAAGTTATGCGGACACCAGTACAAAAAGCTCGTGGATGCCGTCTTCATGTCGCCGACATCCAAGCCCTTGGCATGGCAGTCGGCGCACGATCCCATATCATGGTCCAATGAGCAGTGGTTCACCTCTCCCGTTGCCAGGAGCACCATCGCTTCTTCAACCGTGCGGACCGTCGTATAGCCGACATACGGACAGATGCGCACGTCGTCCATGTAGAGATTGTTCATATTGCAAGTATAGCAGGGAACATCAGGAGTGTCAAGCAAAAACACAAAAAGCGGAAAGTTGGTGCGTACCAACCTTCCGCTCTTGTGACTTTCCCAATCCGACTGGCAGGTGGCCGTCCACTTGCGTGTTTGCGCTTTTCAGTATCAACGGCGCGCCGCGCCTCATTGAAAAGCAAACCTTAACAATTATGTGAATTAAACTATTGGTTGGATTTATCTACACATGGCAAGCCTCATTGGGAGTTAGAGGGAACATCTCATCATAAACGAACTAGGGACCACGCGGTCCCTAGCCTGTGCTCCACATTATTTAGCGGGGCGTGGTGCCCCGTCCCGTAAAGGATTAGCGGGTTGTGCCGCTACCGAACATCGAGAGACGCTGATTGACAGCGTTCTGGATGTCGTACACGTTCACCCACTGATTGCCATTCTTGATGGCCTCATCGAGGACCGCAGCCGTGACCACGGCGCTCCGCTTGGCGGTGCCGAGACGGTACACCTTGATGGTGTCGCCGTTGCGCGTCACCTTGGTGTTGAGGTAAATCGGGAAGCCCGCCTTGCGGAGTTCCGAAATACGCTCGGAGACGCGGACGATACCGAAGCGGGCCTTGAGCTGGTCAGCCGTGAAATCGTAGCCGGTCTTGAGTGCCGCGAGAATCTTTGCATTCACGGGCGGGAAGTAGGTGGAGTTGCTCATAGTGTAGAAACCTTCAAAGACGCAGAGTTTGTTGTAGCGTAGACGGTGGCGTCCGATTCATCATGCACGCTAATCATGTATACAAGTCTAGCAAACTGTAGACACAATGTCAAGAGTTATTTACTGGTTAAATTACGAATGTGGTAGGTGACCAGTCACCCCACATGGATACGTTGTAGACACTTGTTTTACCAAGTGCCATGTGCTTGCCCCAACGCTGGCCTTCGTGGATGTGCCCGTGGACCATCACCTTCGGCTTTTGAATCTGCACCATTTGGCGCAGTTCAGGACATCCACACACATCCCCATTGTAGGCTTTATCCATCACACCATGCGCGGGGCTATGTGCGACGAGCACATCGAGGCCCGCAGGAATGTCAGCAAACCGCACCTTGCGGCCGGCACGGTCTAGTTGGAAATTCCAGTCTCCACAATGAGCGACCCAGGGGGTGAAATAGAACCGTTTTCCATCGTGCTCCCACGCCTCATCAATGAACAGCCGTGTGTTGACGTGGCGCGGCATACGCACAACCCAATCGTGGTTGCCGAATGTGGCAAAAATATGTCTGGTTGGAAGGGTCTGTTCCCACTCATAATACTCGTCGTTCAACCAACGGGTCTGCTCCGCCCGCATAATCTCTACGTCGTTGCACGCACGCCGGTGCATGTCGGGGCAGATGTCTCCCGCAATCAGCAACACATCGCAGGGAGGAATGACAGGAAATCGCCCATGCAAGTCGGAAATGGCACAAATGAGCATAGATCAAGTATAGCAGATTGGTAAAGGAATGTCAAGAACTATTTGAACGAAATGCGCTGAATGGTAATCTCACATCCAGGGTGGATCGTTCTGAGATATGCCAATATAGCGGTCTCACTGGCAGCGCCACGGACATGCCAAAGTGTGGAATTTCGCTGGAAACGCGAACGGCTCCCTTTGGGTGTCTGCGCGTAATAGTCTACAGAAAAAGACTGCGGAGCAACAGGAGACACTTTCGCAATCGGAAAATTTGGCATTTCTGAAAGCAGAGACTTGACCCGTTGGATGATATTCATGCTCCTATTTAGCCAGCGCGTCGTTACACCGTGCCAGCAAAGAATCTTTCCAGGTGTCAATCCCTGCTGCAAACTCTTGTCCTTCATCGGTCCAGCGAGCAAAGCTGTTGACCTCGTCCCATCCCTTCGCAATTTTTGGAAGGTTCAACTGGACGGCGGCGCGAAATTCATTTTGGTTGAACTTGCCGTTCATGTGTAGTTTCCAATCGTTTTCCGTGAACATCAACCACGCATAGACCCCATGCAGGACCGCAGACATCGGGCGCTTCTTGTCGTGTCTGACCGATGACACAAATACCTCGTCGGGCCCATTTTGCAGCAGGCGACCATCATGTGTCTCCACGCCTATGCCCATCGTTTCCAATCGAAGGTGGGCGTATTCATGGTAAATGCCTTGCGCACAACCAGGGAAATTGTTAATGGTGACATACACGACATGACGGTGCGGCCAGGAATTCGCCGATATGTGGTGCCCAGAGGAACACCCACTCGTCATGAACTCGGCGCGAAGATGCGCCTGGAAGATATCGAGATATGCTCCAAGTGCTTGGTATCCGTCGGGCCACCAGCACAGCCAGGAATCCTGTTCGTCTGCCCATGCCTGTGATGCTTGCTCTGCGGTCGCAAACGGAATGTTTCCCATCCCCGACACACCATCCACCACAACAGACACCTTCCCGTTGCATAGTGTCACGGGCTGAGTATACGGCACCTTCGGGTAAACCCAGGCGTATTTGGTGTAGTCCATCGCGGCAAGCTGTTCCGTGTCGTAGCCATCCGCTTGGGGTTTGGCCATCTTGTACCAATTTGTTGTCATAGAACCTCTATAAATTCGCGAGGGAGAAAGCAGTTGCTTGGGTGATCTCGAAACATTGGCGCAATTTGATTGGGTGTGTAGCCCGCGAGGCCGCACCCAATGGGGACGATCTTGAATATCAAATCAGGGCGCGCCCGCGCCACCTCCAAAAAGGTGTTGACGTGCTCTTGTATTTTAGTCAACGGAAGCACCCGCAGCCGCTCGTCCTTCGTTGGAATGGCATAGGAATGTCCCTGTAGTCCGATGCCAATATACCGCTCCGCACCGAAATGCTTCCGTGCATGAAGCGCCGAACCTGCACCATGGATACCCGCTAGGTTGGAGCCGAATACGAATATCTCATTGGGTGCAAACTTAATGCGTCCCATTAGACCCCCGCTCCGTAGCCCGCTGGATGCATCACATGGTGCTGGTCGACCTCGTCATCGTCGTTGTAGTATTCCATCAGCCGAGGCGACGGGCGAGGCTCCGCATTGGCGCGCGCACGGATATCCTCAAAGGTATCTATTCCCCCTAAAAATGACGCATGTCTACTACCCACCGCCCCACAGAAATACATGGTCTGCATCATATCCGTTCCAGGCTTCTTGGCGTTATCCAATTCGCTGCTGGCCGTCACGAAGGTATTGTAGGTCGGAGACGACCGACGTTCGTCCAGATACAACGTCAGACGGCCCCGTTTGGATACCTTGTCTCCTGCATCAATCGGATGCTTCCACACATCATGCCAGGCACCATCGATATTGATCGCGGACGCCTTGAATGCGAACTTGAACGTGTCCCGATTGACCTTTTGCACGAGGGCGCCGCCCATACCAAAGCCTACGTTGTCTGCGGAGAACCCGTGCTGTGCGAGGTTGCGCAGGACATCGCCGATGCTCATCGGGTCCACCCCATCACCCTGAATCACGCGGACGTGCGGGTCGAGCACTTTGAAGCCCTTGTTGTTGACCGTTCCACCAAACTTCTCATAGAGAATGCTCACGACCCTGAGAACGACTTCGACGGGGTCACCTGAGTCAGGACGGATCACCAAGGTGCCTTGGCGCTTCATCACCTCATCGCGCAGGATGGTACCCCACAGCGTATCACACGCCTGGTAGATATCGTAGCTATCGGATACGACAGCCACCAATCCTTCGGGGTACTGTTGGAGCATATTGCGATACGCATCCACTTCGAACGCTTCGCCCCATGAGGTAATGGTGGAATGTTCCGCAGCAGGAATAGAGAACCCCGCCATATGGCATCCATAGAAATGGCGAAGCATCTTGATCGCCGGCAGTGTGTCGCTGCCCTGGAAATTGACGAGGTGCGCCGCTCCGCCAATAATGGCGCCCTCATCGGAGTTGACACCGCGGAAGCCAAAATCATGGAGCTTGAAGTCGATAGTCTCAGGCGAACCCGTCGCCTTCAGATACTTGAGAATGGTCTGTTTGCAGTTCCACGAAAGGGTGGCGACCGTGTAGGGATACCACGCATGAGACAGCCGTGTTTCCACGTAGTTCGCCAACCAGGGAAGTTCCTCATCCGTCGTGTCCACGCGCATGAGAATGTTGCTCAGCGGGACGTGCAGTCCTTCTGGTACCGCGCGGACGTGCAGGGGCAGCCAGCCGCCGTGTTGGTTGACGATACGTCGCCAGCCCGTGATATTGAATAGCTTGTCGTTTCCGAAATGCGCGGCAAAAAACTCTCGCGCTTCTTCGATGTGTTCATGCGTCACGGGCGTCCCGAAGATGTCGTGAAGCAACGGACGCAACGCACCGAACGCCACAATGGTGTTCGCAAATCCCATGAGGCGGGCTTCTTTAGAGAGACCCCGCGCTTCGAGATACGCCGACACGCCGCGTGTCTTGGGTGGATACTGCGGAGCGTGCGTCACTTTGTAGCTGTCGGTGCCGATGATCGGGTTCATGTGCATGGTGTAATCTATCCGTTTCAGTAAAGGTGTTTCTTCAATGCCGCCAGGAGTGGTTGATGTATGGCTGTCACAATGCGGTCACAATCATCAATCGGTACCCATTTCCAATCCTGTACCTCGTCAGGATTAGCACGCACCGCACTGGTCATGGGGTAACAACAAAAGAACGTCGTGACGATCTTGTCGCGGCTACCACGATAGCGCCAATCATTGATCTGCATGGAGGCCACGTAATCCATGGCCAGGTCAGCAGGACCAGCGAAACCCAAGCCCGTTTCCTCATTCAATTCTCGGGCCGCAGCACGTTCCAACGATGGGTCTGTGGGGTCCACAAAGCCACCCACAAATCCCCATTCCCCGTTGTCTTTTCGTTGAATCAGCAGCACCGTTTTTCCGTTGCTGCCCAGAGCCGCCACGTCGACCGTCGGATACGCATGAGGAAACTGGCGCCCGAGTGCGAATACTTGTCCCCGCAGGAACTCGGTGGAAGTCGCCTCAAGCACCCCCTCACGCACGTCGCGCCCCTGAATCAATCCCAATGTATGATCGATAGGCACATTGGTGATGGGGAACTGCCCCAGGTACGTTTGCGTGAAGCTATCGCGACCTCCGTAGAGGATCACCTGGTCGTGGGGATACAATTGGAGCAATGTGCGATCCAATTGGGCACTCCAGGCCTCATTCGATGGCTGGTCAAAGAGTGGAAGCACGGCAGCATTATATGGCGATAAGTCGAACACCGTTTGCCGCTGCGAGAAGGTCAGCGGATTTTCCGCCGTATGCCCATCGACCGGCGAGACGCCGACGAACACATGGAGCTTGTCCGAAATATTGCGCACGTGGTCCAGCAAATGCCGATGCCCCGCATGAAGCTCGGGCACCTGAAATCGACCGATCACCACACCAATTCTCATATTTAATCCTTGTAGGGGTCTTTCACGTCCGCCCCTGCCATGACCACGACCACAGGATGCAGGATCGTTTCCACCACAACCGTATGCCGATGCGCACCGAGCACCTCGCTCAACTGACGGTACACCGCGGGCGCTTCGTCTGCGCCTGCACCACGAAGCACAATCTCCTGTGCCTTGAGGTGATCCTGCACGTCACGGAAATTGATCGCCGGCGTGAGTTGCATCTTCTTCAAGACCACCTGACACGCAGGGCACTTTCCGTTCTTCGGCACCAAGTCACGGGGTGGAATCCATCCGTCCCCACACGCAGGGCAGCGCCATTCGTGCTTGCCCTTCTTGGCCTGGTTGCGAGACATGAGACGACCAGCCCCATGCACCGTGGAATACAGGGACGCTCGCGATTCCTCTGAGTCCACACCATGCAAGATGACCGAAATGTCGCCCATCGATCCCCCGACGAATCCACGTTGTCCAGGTGCCGCCGGCGTAGCACCCTTGCGCACGACCCAGTAGTCCGTTCCGTCATGCACTTCCGACCACGCAAAGTTGTGGTGGTTGTGCACCGTATCCACGACCTTCGCCTTGAGGATGTCCAGCACGACAGCGATAACTGCTTCGCGACCTGCGTACGCATACGCTCCCGCAAGCTGCATCGCATGGATGTAATCCAGTCCAAGCGTAGACGAGGTGTTCAGCAGGACAGGTGGTGAGAACATTTCTCCGTCGTTCCCGCGGTCATCAAACGCACGGTTGGCGGCGAGATTGAGAAACCCCGTCGCCGTCTTGTGTCCGAAGCCACGCGACCCGAAGTGACAGGCGATCCACACCGCGCCGAAGGCATCCCGCAGGATGTCCACATAATGGTTACCCGATCCAACGGTCCCAAGCTGTGCCGCCGCGAGGCTCGCCATCGACCGCTGTAGCGGAACGTCCGCATGACGGATCGCCTCGATGACACCATGGTCCGATGCGACCTTATTCTTCCCGCCGACACCGAACTCAATGTGCGACACGATATCATTCGCGATATGTTCCTGGTCCGTCAAGGTCAGATCGCGCATGTTCAGGTCCGTCTTTACGGCCAGATTCCCGCACGCGATGTCATAACCGACACCCGATGGAGAAATGTAATTGCGGTAACCCACCACCCCACCAATCGGCATCGAATATCCGATGTGTCCATCAGCACACAATACTCCCACGGCGCCTTCTTCGGCGGCCACACACGTTTCAAGCTGCTTGATCGTACCCGCGTCGTGCGTTCCAAAAATCTTCATTGCATCACCAACCATTGAACCCAAATCATATCACCCTGACACTGCGGACACATGGGTCGGTCCAGCAGTTGATCCCAACCCGTGAACTCTGCGCGGCCCTTGCACGTTTGTCGGTTCGCGCAATACCAGCGACGTTTCGGAATGAGTGTACCGTCCTTCGGTGTCGGGGGTTTCCATTCCTCATCGGAGACGAGTTTGGTACGACGGACGGACGGGGTGGGAATCGTGTGAGGGATAGGAGCGAACAGATCCGCGAGCCCTTCGGCGTTCGCGACATCTGTGAAACTTACGTCGGCATCATCAACAATTCGTGTCTTACGCATAGAACAATTGTATCATGACCGACAGCAGAAGTCAAGAGATTTCTTGACCAACCAAATGTTTACCAACCACCAAAGATGCGTTGCCGCTCCTTCTTTGGGGGCGTGGTGCTTTGCGGGATCGGCTCCGTTAGAATTCCTTTGTCGCGCGGGGCCACATTGGCCCCGCCCTGGTTCATGAGCATCTGCCAAAGCGCCTCTGCATTGCCTGGGTGATGTGCTCCGAAGGCGCTAATATGTGAGACGGCATCCAACTCTCCCACCAGCACGGCGTACCATGCTGGTGTTAGAGAGAACACCACTCGCGGTCCCGTGGTCGGTTCAGCCACGCTTCACCGCTTTCTTCGCCTTCTTCACTTTCTTCGCCTTCTTCGCCTTCTTCACTTTCTTCGCCGGCTTCTTCAATAGCTCATCGTAGCCTAGCCAGTCACTTTCGGCGAAGGCATCAAAGGGCTCTCCTGCTTCGTCTGCGGCTTTGTCCGCAGCGGCGTCTGCGGCGTCGGCGTCCGCGAGGTCGTCAGCGCGCCGCGATGCGTCGGCGTCGTCGTCTATACCGAACGGTTCATGCCGTCCCAGCCAGCCCTCATGGTCGCCAGACACAGAACAGTTGCAGCACACATGCTGCGAACATCCGTGGCAAAAGTCGCTATCGAGAATGGCCGTGCCATCACAACCAGGAAGGTCTGCTTCACACGGAACCGTGTCAACAAAGGAGCCGCTTTTTTGCTCACCCTCTGGCACAGGTTCCTCGGTGCGATTCACGTACCAAGCGGCCTGCATGAGCAGCACACTCCAAAGCAGGCCGAACGCCCAATGGCCAGGACCATACGCCGCGACCTTCAGGTAGTGCGTTGTTAGCGCCAAACCGGTGACAAACAACTGTGTACGTAACAACCAAGGGATAATCTGCTTCTTCATATCTGCTCCTACTGTTTAAGAAAAGACGACGCGGCGATACCCATCACAATGGACGGTGCACCAACGCTGGCGTGGGGTTGACGAAATCGCATCCAGGTATATGGTCCTGGCGCATCCTCTTTGATCGCCTTCAGCAACCGTGGCAACGACCAAGTCAGTTCCATATCCTGACAGTGTGTTTTCCAGGCCTCCGTGGCCTGGTGCGTCATGAGCGGCGCGAGGCGGTTCCAGTCCCGACGAAAATACCAGAACATGGCGTGGGGCTCGGTTAGCTCAGACACACCATCGGATGTGCGCGTCACGCTCCACGCCACCACCCCAATGTTCAGGCGTTCCCCTGTATCGGGGTGCTCCAACGTGATGACCGTATATTGTGAACTTGTCATTCGATAACCTGTACGGGAATCCCATGTTTATGTAGACGACCCACCATATCCGCAGTCCCGCGGCTCTCTGCCAGATTGGCATGGAATGCGAGCGCACATAGTAGAGGATGATGATCCGACGCGGCGCGGACGGCCGATTCATTGATCATTTCTTGGTTTCTGACAACGCCAGCGCCGCGACCGTAACGCTGCCAATTCGCCGCATAAACTTCAACTTGGAATCCAAGGCCTTGAGCAATCTCGCCAGCGAGCCTGTCTGCTCCACGGCAACCGCCATGGACGATAATGGCATTGGGATCGGCTTTGTAGAGGGCATGGAGCGCACGTCGGATTTTCCGACGGTCGGTCCAGTTTCGATCACCGCAACAGAGGACACGCATTCATCTTCCTTCCATTCATCACTGGTAAACATATCGTCAAAACGAGAATCGTCAGGCGCATCTTCATCGTTAATAAACACGAAATCGGTGCTAGACATAACATGCCCGTTTGACACGATGGGTCCGCCTGACAACCACACACTGCTCGATGTCATTCCCGATAGCGACGACGATGATGTTTGCCAGCCGCGGAGACCAGAGACGGCGGATAGAAGCGGCGCCGCGCCATTGCGCACCGATAGTTCGTGCGACAACAACATATCATCATCGGGTTCCACTTGCGGTGCCTGGAGTTCTGTTTTGGTGAAGATCGGCTGTAACACATGCCCCGCCTGCGACAGCGCAGCGGCCACCTCAGGCGTGATCGTGTTGAAGCGTTTCGGGTTGATGGACATCAGCGCGGCTCAAAGGAAAAGGACTGCACCCACATCCAGCGAATACCAGGCGTGGGCTCGCCGCCCCAGGTAGGATTCTCCGTCCCCCAATGATTCATGAAGATGAATGCGGGCGTCTGCGGAATGTCCTTACTCCAGGTTTTGCGAACTTGTCCATCGATGGCATACGTCACACTCGTCGGCAACCATGTCAACTGATACGTATGAAAGGTCTGGTAGATCGTGGGTCCCACCTGCACCCAATCATGATCCACAACACGACCATTTTTGTAAGTGACGAAGTGCATGAATTCTTTGAACGCATTCGAACCTTCCTGTTCAAAATCCAATTCGGTTTCTGATCCTGGTGCATAGAGAAATACGCCCGATGTTTCACCACTGGGTTCAGTTCCCGCACCAGTCGGCGTGCTCGACGTGCTTGATGCTCGCATGACCCATGTATAGACACCGAAGCTATATCGGTCGGTAGACTGGACCTCTGCACCGAAGTTCCCACCATTGCGATCCTGTATCAGACAGAGACCCAACGCACCCTGAGACGTATCCACTCGCGCAGGGCTGAATACATTGCCTCCGACGCCGGCAGCATAGTCTGATATCTGCCACCGAGACGAGAGCGGACCAGAGAATGTTTCCGACCAACTTCCTACCGGTAGGATAGTCGTCGGAACGGTTGGTGTTGTTGGTGCGGGAGTTCCCGTAGAGGAAGGAA
>Ga0315288_10001670_pt1 | contig 28791 bp, 19 predicted proteins | sample YL17G11_20_MG_FD_203454 | JGI IMG/M metagenome (GOLD analysis project Ga0315288, IMG submission 203454) | Sediment microbial communities from Yellowstone Lake, YNP, Wyoming, USA - YL17G11_20 | ecosystem: Environmental > Aquatic > Freshwater > Lake > Sediment | place: USA: Wyoming | collected... | reverse complement strand
CTCGACTGCGCCGACTTCTTCGAGGAGTTAATCATGGGCGGGGTGGAAACGGCGGTGGACACCTTCGGTGTTCCTCCGGGAAACAGCATTAAAACGAAGACGCCGAAAGAAATCCTCACCTATATGGGAGATGTGACCATCCTTCTTAAAAATAAGGCCGGAGAGATAGCGATCCCCGGCCAATGCGACGAGGAAGGACGATTCCGGATCCCCTATCCGGTCATGCCCTCTGATCAAGCCAGAGCGGTGGTGAACATCAAAGGATTCGAGCTCAAGACGGAATTCCAAGGGGCTTCCCACAATGTCCTCTTCAACAGAACGAGGGAGGATACCGATACGTTTGCCGGAGGGAGCGCCTCCCACTATCTTCAGCATCGGTTTCACGCCGTCAACAAATTGGGGACAAAAAAGATCGATCACCAAGGCTATCTCAGGATCACCCTGGGCAAAACTTCGAAAGCACTCATCGATAAGAAATACGTGCAAATCGAGGGAATGATGACACCTAAGAATTTCCTCTACTTTGAGTACAGACCGGAAGATTCGATGGAGACGCTCCTCTATGAAAATGGGGGGACTTTATGGATCCGCCCAAAAAGCCGGGCGACCTCCAATCCGAAATCCTCAGGGACGATCTCCGCTTCGGTATCGGATTACGATTGGCGTTGGGATGAGCGTAATGTTCCGTCGGGCGGGATTCAGACAGGTTCTCCCGAAAAGGCCGGATCGCTTCCGAAGACCCAGTCAGGCCGTGTTGCCAGCACACCTATCAAACCACCTCCGGGAAATCAGAAGCCGGATTATATCGTCATAACGCCGGCGGACAGAGAACCGGAATACTCGAGTACTTGGGTCGATTGGTACCATGTAAGAACGGAGTATTCGTTTGTCCATAAGGGTTTCGTCTTCAAGGCCGTCCATTTTCCCGGGGAGGGGAAATACGCCTGGAATCCGCCGAAACAGAGCATGAATCCGGCTGAATGGGCGATTTTCGGGCACATGCTCAGCAAAGTGGATCCTTCTCCTCTTTCCAAGTTCAAACCGGGGATGACGAAGTCGCAGCCTACGAAATCCATGAAATAAAGAGACCGGATCGGGCCTCGTATTGACAAACGGCGGCGGGCGCGGATATCGTGGTCCTCGGAAACCGCGTTCTCGGGAGGACAATCATGTCCATCGGATCCGGCGATCGAGCCTCCGCCGCGGACCGTCTCCTGTCCCTCGATTTTTTCCGCGGCGTGACGATGTTTCTCCTGATCGGAGAAAGCACCCACATCTATTCCCACCTGGTCGATCCCGCGTTCCAAGGCACCCTGATCGGCGCGATCGGAACGCAGTTCCATCACCACCCCTGGAACGGCTTGCGATTCTGGGACTTGATTCAGCCGTTTTTCATGTTCATCGTCGGCGTCGCCCTCCCCTTCTCGGCAGCAAAGCGAGCCGAACGAGGAGAGAGCCGGGGCCGGATCGTCCGGCACGCCGTCCTGCGGGCGGTTCTCCTTCTCCTTCTGGGTTGGGCGCTCTATTGCATCGAGCCCGGCCGGATCACGTTTCGTTTTCAGAACGTCCTGGCCCAGCTCTCGGTGACGTATCTCCTCGCCTTTCTGGTGATGAGAAAGCCCTTCCGCGCCCAACTTCTGTTCACTTTCGGCCTCTTGGCCTTGACCGAGCTCCTTTATCGCCTCTTTCCGGTCGCGGGCTACAATCAGCCGTTCGTCCCCGACCACAACTTCGGCGCCTGGGTGGATCGGATGATATCGGGAGAGATGTCGGGCGGCCATTGGGTCTCGTTCAACGCCATCCCGACGACGGCCCACACCGTCTGGGGCGTACTCGCGGGCCAATGGCTGATGCGCGACCGGCCTCCCAAGCGGAAAGCCGGAGCGCTGGCCTTGGCCGGGCTGGCGGGCCTGGCGATCGGTTACGCCCTCACCCCCATCTCCCCCATCATCAAACGGATCTGCACCAGCTCATTCGTCATCGTCAGCGGCGGCTATTGTCTTCTCGCCCTGGCCCTGTCCTATTGGCTGATCGATATCCGGCGGAAGCGGACCTGGGCGAAATTCTTCACCATCGTCGGCCTGAACTCCCTGTTCATTTATCTCGTCCAAGAGAGCGGCGGAACCGTCTGGCTGACGAGGCTCGTCCATCCGTTCACCCTTGCGATCTTCTCTTGGACGGGCGATCTCGGGGCCAAGATCGCCGCCGGCCTCGCCGCTTGGGCGCTCCTTTGGTCGCTATGCTACTGGCTCTATCGGCGCAAAATCGTCATCAAGATTTAATTAGCCGGAAGATAAGGCTTCAGGTTCGTCTCCAGGAACGTCCAGATCCGGTTCCACGAATCCCGCTGGGGCGGCGTGTTCTGGGGCGCCGTCTTTTCCTTGTTGACCAGCCGGTCGAAGCTGTGGCCTCCCGGCGGATCCACATAGATCTTGGTCTCGGCCAAACGTGGAATGTGGTATTCGAGAGCGTGGATCATCATCTCGTCCTCGACGAAATTGACGTCCTGGTCGTTGGTCGCGACGTGGACCATGATCGGCACCTTGATCTTGGCGACATGATAAACGGGTGAACGTTCGATATAGATGTCCTGCTTCTCGTGGACCTCGCCGCCGATCCGCTTCTGGGAGACGAAATTCGCCTCGTAGGACGGCCCTTTATAGGACAGGCGGAAAACGAGGTTCGTCACCGGCACTCCGGCATAGCCGCATTTCAGGATCTTCCCCTGGTCGCGGATCAGGGAATGGAGAGTGATGAATCCGCCATGGCTCCAGCCGAGCATGCCGAGCCGGTCCTGGTCGGCGGCGGGCACGTTGGCTTTCAGATACTCGATCGCCGACATCGCATCGTCGATCTCATAGCCGCCGTAATCGATGGCGTCATAAAAGGCCGCACCGTATCCCGTGCTTCCCCGATAGTCGGGGGCAATGACGATGTACCCGCGGCCGACGGCCTGGCGGATGAAGGGAATGGCGCTCGAGCCGAAACTGCTGTGGACACCCCCGTGGACCCAAATGAGGGCCGGATGCCCTTTGGGCCCGCGCGGCTTGAGGGGGAGGAAGAGATAACCCGGAATCGAAAGGCCGTCCACGGTGCTCGGATAGGAGATCTTGGAATAAGCGACTTCGCCCTGGCAGAGTTTGGCGATGAATTCGTCGTCCAGCTTTTTTTGTTCGATGTCCTTGAGATGGCGTTCGGCCATGCCTTTGGCCCGAAGATCCAGAACCCGCTGTTGAAGCTCCCGGATCTGAGCCTGGATTTTTATCGTCTCCTGCTGCTCCGGCGTCATCGGCTTCACGGCCGGGGGCTTGGCCGCCTCTTGAGCCGTGATCGTCAGGCCCCCCCCGAGGGTCAGCGCCAGCAGCAACGCGAATGTCAGGGCGGTTCTCGAACGCATGTTCACCTCCGTAAATAGTCGCTCATCCATGCGAAAATCCTACCGACGCTCGACGTCTCTGTCAAGGAAGATGTATGCTGTCCGGCATTGACGGAAGCCGGCCCTTTCGTCTAAACTTATAATATGCGAAAGAACGGGGCAGCTTTGCTCGCCCTGACGGCCTTTCTTCACCTGCCCGCGAGCGCTAACCTCCGGGCCCCGCGTCAAGTGGACGGCATGTTCAGCGGGGCGCTGAAAATCGGCCTTCCGCCCGGCGCCGTCGTCCTCCTGGGCGAGACGCTCCGGATCAGCTTTCCCGATTTCGATACCGCCCGTTTGACTCCCCGGGACGTCGTCCGCGTCTCAGCCGTCTATGAATTCCAAAACACCGCCCCCGGGCCTATCTCACTCCCGGTCCGGTTTATCGCCCTCGACCTTCAAGAAATCACCGCTTCTCTCGACGGCCGGCCCCTCGAAATCCGTATGGTCGAGTCCCCCGCCGACAAATCCGAGTGCCTTGCCGCCCTCGCCTCGCACCGGGCGGCGTTTCTTCCGGGATTTTACGAGGATTTTCTAGCCCGCTTGAAAAGCGCGGGAGAGAGTGAAAGCCGGGCGCCGGATCCGGCCAAAATCCCGTTCGGGAAGGTCTTCCGAAGAACGTTCGAGACCGAGCCTTCCGCCGATTTTCCCACCGCCGAATTCCTCCTGACCCTGGTTCCGGGAAAAAACAGCCTGACCGTTCGCTACGGCCAGAGGATGTTCATCGAAGAGCGGAACCACGGCTACTTCGCGGCCTGGCCGGAAAAAGGCTTCACGGGATTCGACTATCTTCTCTATCCCGCCCAAAGCTGGCCGATGAGCCCGGCGTTTTCCTTGCGATTGACCGTCGACGTCCCCGACGTCCGAGCGAAGCGGCTGTTTTTCCGGTTTTGGAAACGGCCGCTCCTGAAGAGCAACATCGAGTTCCGGGAGGAGCCCGGCCCCGTCCGGCGGGCCCGGACGTTTCGGGCCGACACCCACGGCCTTCCGGCCGACATTCTGACGATCCTCCTTTGGACCGACAAGGACGCCGGCCGGTATCTTCATTGAGGTTGACGAACGGGTCCGGTTTTTCATAAGCTGAGAGCGATGTCCCGAGTCCTGAAAAAAATCCGGCGGATCCTGCGGGTCTATCTCATCGCCGGCGGCGTCGTCCTCCACCTCTTCATCCTCTGGATGTGGGCCGGCTGGCCGATCTTTTTCGACCGGATTCTCATCCGCTCGCAAAAGCCCGAGCCCGCCGAATACATCGTCTGCATCGGCGGCGGATTGGGAAGCAACCGCCTCCCGACGGAGGACGGCTGGCAGAGGATCTACACGTCTTCTCAGCTCTACTTCGACGGCTGGGCCCCGAAAATCATCTTCTCGGGCGGCGGGGCCGAAAAGCTTACCGAGGCCGAGGTCTATGCCGAAACGGCGGAATGGTTCGGGTGCCCTCCGGAGGCGATCGTTTTCGAGCCCGGAGCCACCAGCACGGCCGATCAGCCGGCCAACCTGCTCCGGATTAAAAACGCGGAAATCCGGAAGGACACGCGGCTGATCATCGTCACCACGCCCCTCCATTCCAAGCGCGTCGCCCTCTGCTTCGCCAAGGCCGGTTTCTCCGCCTTCCTGATGGTCACCGGCTACCGGGCTTCCAAAGTCAAGGACGCGGCCAAGGTCCGCGAGCTCAAGACGACTCGGTTCGCCGAGCACCGCCCGAGCGGGAAAAGCTACGACGATTTCTTCAACCGCCTCAAATGGCGGTCGGAATATTTTTGGACGACTTTGAGGGAGCTGGGGGCTCTTCTCGTTTATAAAATCAAGGGATACGTCTAAGAGGGGGTCAAAAAACCGCCCGGACTTGTAAAAAAAGACGATTTATGTATTATTGACCCCATCCGCGGCCCCGGAGGGGCCGAAACAGCAGTCCAGACAGGAGGTTCCATGAGAAAAAGCCTGATCCTGACAGGGTTGGTCCTCGGCGTCGTCGCCCTGGCGCACCCGGCCATCGTGACGAACACGAACCAGAGCGCGTTCTACCTGCGCCACCTCGCCCGCAACGCCTCGACCGACATCGACGCGGTCTATTACAATCCGGCGGGCCTGACCAAGCTCTCCGACGGTTTCCACCTCGCCTTCCATAACCAGTCGATCTTCCAGGAGAAGACCGTCGTCAACGAATTCCCGCTCCTCAACGCCCGCGAATACGTCGGCGAGGTCACGGTTCCCGTGTTTCCGAGCTTTTTCGCCGTCTACAAAAAGGGCAAATTTGCCGTGTCCTTCGGCTTCGGCCCCAACGCCGGCGGCGGAACGGCCGATTTCAAGACCGGCCTGCCCTCGTTCGAGGTCCCTATCGCCCAGATCCCGGCGCTCGTCTCGAGCATGGGTATCCCGACGACGAAATACGCCGCCGACATCGCCTTCAAAGGGAAGTCGACGTACTTGGGTTTCCAAGTGAACGCTTCCTACGCCCTGAGCGAGACTTTTGCTCTGGCGTTCGGGATCCGCTATATTTCGGCGGTCAACACCTATGAAGGCCACCTCAACTCGATCCTAATCAACCCGACCGCGCCTCCGCTCGGCTTGACCGGGTCCATGATCCCGGCGGTCACTTTCTTCACCGCCGTCGGCCAGCCGGCCTATGCCCTCGCCGTCAAGGACAAAGCCGTGGACGTCAAGCAGGAGGGCACGGCCATCACCCCGGTCGGGAGCCTGTTCGTGACCCCCGTCGAAGGCCTCCACCTGAGCCTGCGCTACGAAAGCAATACCGCTCTTGAGCTCGAAAACAAAACGACCAAGGACGACACCGGCTTATTCCCCAACGGCAAGAAAACGGGAAGCGACATCCCGGCGTTCCTCGCCCTGGGCGCCGACTACGCCTTCTCGCCCAAGTTCCGGGCCTCGCTTTCGGCCAATATGTATTTCGACAAGGATGCCGACTGGGACGGCCGAGAGATGACGATCGACAACAATACCTATGAAGTCGCCCTCGGCCTCGAATACCAGCTCACCGAGGCCATCGGCCTGAGCGCGGGTTACATGACGACCAAATACGGCGTCAGCGCCGCCTATCAGACGGACATGAGCCATATCCTTTCGGCCGACACCGTCGGGACCGGCGTCCGGATCAAGCTCGGGGCGAAGCTCGACCTCGACCTGAGCGGGTTCTATGTCAAGTATAAAGACGATTCCAAGAAGATCGCTTATTCGCCCTTCGGATCGTTCACGGAGACCTATAAGCGGACGACGATCGGCTTCGGAATCGGCCTGGGTTACAGGATCTGAAGCCCGGCCGAAAGCGCGCCTTTTCCTGGGGGGAACGCCGGCGCGATCTCCCCGGATTTTCTCCTTAGAGTATGCCCCTCCGCCCCAAGTTGACTCCCTCCGTTCTATAGGATAAAGTGTTGTTCTTCTCCGCCGCGACGCCGCAATGACCCGAAAACGCCGCTTCGCCCCCCTGATCGTCGTCTTCGCCTCGGCGCTCCTTGTCCGCGGCCTTTACCTCGTCGAAAGCGCCGACAGCCCAACCTCGAAAATCCCCGTCGTCGACGCCCGAACGTACGACCAGATGGCCCGCGACCTCATCGATCGGGGAAAACTTTCCCAGGATTTTTTCTGGCAGCCTCCCCTATACCCCTTCTTCCTCGCCGGTGTCTACGCCCTCACCGGCGGTTCGATGGCCGCCGCCAAGGCCGTCCAGGCGGTCGTCGGGGCGCTGACCGCCGTCCTCGCCTTTTTCCTGGGGGCGCGGCTTTTCGGAAGGAAGGCGGGATTCGCGGCGGGCCTGATCACGGCCTTCTATCTGCCCCTCGTCTTTTTTGAGGGTGAGCTCCTGGCCGCCGGCTGGGCGGCTTTCCTCGCTACGGCTTTAATCCTGGGGCTTCTCCGGGCCGTCGAAAAGCCGTCCCTCGGCCGGTCCTTCGTCGTCGGGCTTCTCGGCATCCTGGGCATCGCCACGAGGCCCGAACTTCTCCCCTTCTTCATCGTCGGCGCCGTTTGGCTGATTTTCAAGCTCGTCCGCCGGGACGGATTCAGGCGCGGCGGAATGGCGCTCTTCCCCGCGGCCGCCGGGTTTCTCCTGATCGCCGTCGCCCTCGGATTCGTCGGAAAGGCGACGACGGGAAAATTCCGGATTCTCCCGTTCTCGGGGGGATTGAACTTCTACATCGGCAATAATCCGGATGCCCTGAAGACCGTCGGCATCCGGCCCGGCTATGAATGGCATAAGTTGATCGCCCTCCCTGAAAAATTCGGGATCCGCGATATCGTTCAAAAGGAAGCGTACTTCCGGGACCGGGCTCTCGATTTCGCCAGGACCCAGCCGGGCCGCTTCCTGGGGGGGTTGGCCTATAAAGCCCGGCAGTTCTTCACCTCCCGGGAAATCGTCCGGAACGTGGATATTTACGTCTTCCGGAGCTGGTCGCTTCTCCTCCGGGCCGGCGTCTGGAAGTGGGGCCGATTCGGGTTCCCTTACGGCCTGCTCCTGGCTCTGGCCGCGGTCGGCCTGGCCTGGCGGGCCCGTTCCGTTCCGGCGCCGCTGGGTTTTTTCCTGGCCCTATACCCGGCCGCTGTTGTCCTGATTTTCGTAGCCTCCCGCTATCGCGTTCCGTATGTCCCCGCCCTGGCCGTCCTGGCGGGCGGCGGCGTCGCCGCCGTAGGCGCGGCCCTGAAGAGCGGCAAGTGGAAAGTCGCCGGTCTTATGGCCCTCCTCATGGCCGGCGTCGCCGCGGCCAGTTCCCTCTCGGCGCCGTTTCCCGAAGAACGCCTGGACTACCGGGCCGAATTGTCTTATATGATAGGGGCGGCGCTCCAGACCCGCGGGGAACTCGGCGAAGCCGAGGCATCCTACGAGGACGCCCTTCGGCGGCGGCCCGACTATGCGGACGCCTGGTACAACTTCGGCGTCCTCAAGGAGAAGCAGGGAAAACAGGAGGACGCCATCGCCTTCTACCTGAAAGCGGCGGAAGCCGACCCGGACTATTCCGACGCCTCCTATAACCTCGGCGTCCTCTATCAAGCCCGGGGGATGCCCGAGGACGCGATCGAGGCTTATAGCGAGGCGATCCGGATCATGCCCTCGGACATCTTTGCCCATAACAACCTCGCCACTTTGCTCCGCGCCTCCGGCGATCTCGAGGGCGCGGTCCGCCATTACGAGGCCGCCATCGAAGTCCATCCGGGTTTCACGGCCGCGAGCAACAATCTCGGCTATGCTCTTTCGGCGATGGGACGGCCGGACGCCGCGATCGAGCACTTCCGGAGCGTTCTCTCGGCCGAGCCGGACTCCGTTCCCTCGCTCGTCGGCCTCAGCCGGGCTCTCGCCGCCCGCCCCGGCCGGGAACCCCGGGACAGCACGGAGGCGGTGCTCCTCGCCGACCGGGCGGCCTCGCTGACGGACCGGCGCGATCCGCGGGTTCTGAAAACTCTCGCCGAAGCCTGCGCCGCCGCCGGCGACCTGGGCCGGGCCGCGGCGGTCGCCCGGGCGGCCGCCGGGCTCGCGGCGAGGACGGGAGCGGCGGACCTCGCCCTCGAGCTCCGCACCCTCGCCGATAAATATGAGGCAAGCCTGGAACCGCTCAGATAACGGAAGAACAAAATATCGGAGGAGGTGTCTCATGTCCGACAAATCGCGTCTCGTCACCCTGCTTTTCGGAATGTGGCTCGGGATTTTCGGGGCCCATCGCTTCTACGTCGGTAAGACGGGAACGGGCCTCATCTGGCTGTTCACCTTCGGCGTTTTCGGCATCGGGTGGTTCGTCGATTTCATCCAGATCCTGGCGGGGAAGTTCTTCGACAAAGACAACAAGCCCGTCCTGGTCTGGATGCGGGCCTCCGACGCCCAGGGCAACGTGCTGCGTTTTTATGTCTGAAAGAGAGATGCTGGCTGTTTCAGGGAATTAAGCTAAAGGGGGGTAACAAGGAGGGTGGCCCTGCCCAGCCAGCGCAGCAGGGATGAACACATTCTAATACGGCAATTATATAAAGTCAATAGATTTTATATAATTATTTTAAAAATTCGGCGGCCAGGCGGGCCAGGGCCTGGACGTGGGTTCGCGGGGTGCGGGGGGCGATCGAACAGGCCGAGCTGAGGATGTATCCCCCGCCGGGGGATCCGGCCATCAGCCGCGCCCGGACATCGGCCTCGACGGCCGGGATCGTTCCCTGCAGCAGAGTATGGACGGGATCGATGTTTCCCTTGATGAACAGCCGGCCGCCCAGACGCGCTTTCGCGTCCGCGAGCTCGACGTTGCCGAGGGGCGGAGGGTCGAGACATTCGAGGCCGGAAATCCCGGCTTCGGCCATCAGTTCGAGTCGATCCCCGATGGCGCCGCAGGTGTGGGTATAGACAAACGCCCCGGCCTCCCGGACGGCGGCGGCGATCCGGGCCTCATAGGGCAGGACGAAAGCGCGGTAGAAACGGGGCGAGATGAAACCCGCGCCCGCGTAAGGCGAGGAAATCTTGATCGCGTCCAGGCCCAACAAAGCCTGTTCAACGGCGATCCGGACGACCCCGTCGGCGAATCGGTCCAGGACCGCCTTCGAGCGATCCGGCTCATCCGCCAGGGCCAGAAAACCGGCGGCGAAACCGAAGAGGTCGAGAAAGTAATCCAGGGGCGAAGTGACCTCTCCGTGGACGGAGAACCGCGTCCCGGCTTTTTCTAGAACGTCCCGGAAAATATCGGTGCGCCGGTCCGGGTCGAAGACGAACCGCAAGCCTTGGGAGACGGGAATATAATCGAGGCGGTCGGGAATCGCTTCGGGGTCGAATCCGGCGATCGAAGGCGCCGCCGTTTCCGCCGCGGCGAAATGCCTCGGCAAGTCGTCGTTGGGGAAGACCGTCCGGCTTCCGTCTTTCCAGCGGATTTCGTCCTCGGACTCACCTTTCCGGAGCGAGGCGATTCTCCTCGACCACTCGTTCCCGTGGCCGTGGAGACTGACGAGGATCCCGTCGAAATCGTAGAGCTCGCGCAGACGGAGAAGCCCCTCGCCGAAACAGTCGCGGTCGTACCAGAACTCGACGGGGGGCAATCCCGTCTGGATGAGCATGTGTCCGATGCTCATCTGGCTCATGACGGGCACGCGGCCGGGCCCGCCGAGCGACATCGCCCGGCGCATCCGCTCCTTGGGGGTTTCCTCGCTCACGGGGGATACATAGCCGAAAGGCCCGCCCCGGTCAAGGGCGTTGACACCGCGGGGGGGATTCTGATATTTATGAAGCCGCGTGTACCTCTTCATCGGATTCGTCATCGGCTTCATCGCCGCCATTCCCCTCGGGCCGGTGAACGTCTTCGTCATCTCCCAGACGATGAAACGGGATTTCCTCCACGGTTTTGTCGGGGGGATCACGGCCTGCGTCCTCGACACGATCTACTGCCTGGTGGCCATCCTGGGGATCTCCCGCATCACCTCGGACTACGCCCGCTACGGGCCCGCCCTCAAAGTGCCGGCCTCCCTGTTTCTGGCTTTTCTGGCCTGGCGGCTTCTTCGCCAAGCCCGGCGCGAGCCCGCCGCTCGGGAGAATAAAACGGAATCCAAGCTCTCCCCCAAGCCGGTGATCGGCGTTTTCCTGATGTACGTCTCAAACCCTTCCATATACGCCTTCTGGATCGCCGTGGCCGGCATGGCCACGAGCCATGGCTGGGTTTACCAGGTGGGGACGACTCCGTTCCTCTTCGCCATCGTCTGCGGCCTCGGGGGAAGCGCCTGGTATCTGATCCTGACCCGCTACGTCGCCACGCACCACCATCAATTCTCGCCAAAAACATTCCGGGCGATCATCCTCGGGCTGGCGATCGTCCTGTTCGCCTTCGCCGGATACACCTTCGCCTCGATTTTCTTCTAGAACGGGATCATTCGAAACCGTCTTGTGAGGAGACCGCCCATGCCGAAGCGACGCGTCCATCTCGTCTCGAACGCCCATCTCGACCCCGTCTGGCTCTGGGAATGGCCGGAGGGGGCGGGCGAAGCCCTGTCCACATTCCGCGCGGCGGCCGAGTTCTGCGAACGGGATCGAGCGTATATCTTCTGCCACAACGAAGCCATTCTCTATCAATGGGTCGAGGAGTTCGAGCCGCGGCTCTTCGAGCGGATTCGAAAGCTCGTCAGGCAAGGACAGTGGAACATTCTGGGCGGCTGGTTTCTCCAGCCCGATTGCAACATGCCCAGCGGCGAGTCCTTCGTCCGTCAAGCCCTCCTGGGCAAGCGCTATTTCGCCGAGAAATTCGGCGTGGACGTCCGGACCGCGTCCAACCTCGACCCTTTCGGCCACACGCGCGGGCTTGTCCAGATCCTGGCCAAATGCGGCTACGAGGCGTATCTCTTCTGCCGGCCCGACCGGAATTTCGTCGAGCTTCCGGCCGACGATTTCATCTGGGTAGGCTATGACGGTTCCGAGGTCCTGGCCGCGCGGGTCGAGGCGCATTACAATTCGCGCGGCGGCCGGGCGCGGACGAAAGTCGAGGAATGGCTGAAAGCCCATCCGGACAAGGATTTGAGCCTTGTCCTCTGGGGCATCGGGAACCACGGCGGCGGCGCCTCCCGGCGCGACCTCGCCGACCTCCGCGATCTCATGGCCGAAAGCGGCGAGGCGGACATCGTTCATTCGACCGCCGACGCCTATTTCGCCGAGCTGGGACGTCGCCGGCCCGGCCTCCCCCGGGTCGCCAGGGACATCAATCCTTGGGCGGTCGGCTGCTACACGACCATGTCGCGGGTCAAACAAGGCCATCGGCGTCTCGAGAACGAGCTTTATTCGGCGGAAAAAATGTCATCGGCGGCGGCCTTCCAGGGCTTGATGAGCTATCCCGGGGCCGAGCTGGGCGAAATCCAGCGCGACCTGGCCTTCGCCGAGTTCCACGACATCCTGCCCGGCTCGTCGATCCCGCCCGGCGAGGAGGGGGCGGTGCGACTTATCGATCACGGCCTCGAAATCGCCTCCCGGGTGAAAGCCCGGGCGTTCTTCGCCCTGGCCGCGGCCGAAGCCAAGCCCAAAGACGGCGAAATCCCCATCTTCGTCTATAATCCCCACCCCTTTCGAATCCGGACGATCGTCGAATGCGAACTCCAGGACCGCGAGCCCAATTACGACGGCGGATTTTTGCGGCCGAAGATCACCCGGAACGGCCGGGCTCTCCCCTCCCAGCCGGAAAAGGAACTCTGCAACCTGAGTCTCGAATGGCGGAAGAAGGCCGTCTTCGCCGCCGAGCTCGAGCCCGGGCGGATGAACCGGTTCGCCTGCCGCCTGGAGAACGTCCGGGTCAAGCCGGAGCCCGGCCTGAGCGCCGCGGACGGTATTTTCCGGTTCAAGACCGGCGATATGGAAGTTCATATCGGGGAAACCACGGGCCTAATGGAACGGTATGCCGTCGAAGACCGGGACATCCTCGGCCCGGGCGCGTTCCAGCCCCTCGTCCTCGCCGACAACGCCGATCCCTGGGGCATGAGCGTCACCCGGTTCCGCGACTTCGCCGGCGCCTTCACCCTCGCGCCGACGGAGCTAGGGACCCGGCATTCGGGAGTGTCGCGCGGGCCGATCCCGTCGGTGCGGGTCATCGAGGACGGCTCCGTCCGGACCGTCATCGAATCCGTTCTGACATATAACCGCTCGTTCGCGGTCGTGCGCTATAAACTGCCGAAAGCCGGCCGGGAGGTCGAAGTCGAAGTCCGGGTCCTATGGAACGAGAAAGACCGGATGCTCAAGCTCTCCCTTCCGACGCGCCTCGCCGCTCCCTTCTACGCCGGCCAGGTCGCCTACGGCTGGGACCGGCTTCCCGCCGACGGCGCCGAAGCCGTTTCCCAGAAGTGGAGCGCGGTTGTTTCGGATGCGGATGGCCTGGCCTTAACGGTCATCAACGACGGTGTTTACGGATCGGATTTTGCGGACGGCGAATTACGCCTATCTCTCGTGCGGGGCGCGGCCCACGCCGCCGATCCCGCGGGAGAACGTCCGATGCTCCATCAGGACCGTTTCATCCCCCGGATCGACCAGGGCGAGCGGCTCTTTTGTTTCTGGATCAACGCCGGGTCGTCCTCGGAACGCCTTACCGTCGTGGACCGGGAGGCCCTGGCGAAAAACGAAGCCCCCTATGTCCTGGCCTACTTTCCTCCGGGCGACGGCCGGAAGGCCAAGCCGTCCGTCATCCTGAGCGATAAGGCTGTTCAGGTCGCCGCGTTGAAGAAAGCCGAGGACCGGAACGATCTGGTCATCCGCCTGTTCGAGCCGACCGGCCGGAAGAGGGTCACCACGCTTTCTTTGCCCTTTGCCGGCGTTAAGACCCGGGTGGCCCTCGGCGCTTTCGAAATTAAAACTCTGATTTTCGACCCGAGGAAAAAAATTTTTCGGGAAGCCGACCTTCTCGAGCGGCCTCTGGGGGCACGGAAGAATAAAACGGGGCGGAGGCGATGAGAAACCCTCCCCCACCCCCCTTAAATAAAGGGGGGAGGATATCGATCGTTCTCGCGGGAATCGGCGGGATGGGCGCGGTCTATCTCGAGGCCTTGCTCGGCGACCTCGGGAGCGGCCGCTTCAGGATCGCCGGGGCCGCCGATCCGTTCCCCGAGCGCTGTCCCAAGCTTGACGTCCTCGCCCGGCTCGGCATTCCCGTCTATCCCGACCTTGAGGGTTTCTACGCCCGCGATACCGCCGACCTGGCCATCATCTCCTCCCCTCATCATTTCCATGCCACCCAGACGATCCTCGCCCTTTCACGGGGAAGCCATATTCTCTGCGAAAAGCCGGCGGCCGTGACCATCCAGGATTCCCTGGCTATGCGCGCCGCCGAGAGGCAATCGGGCCGCCGGGTTTCGGTGGGATATCAATGGTCGTTCAACCCGGCGATTCAGGAGCTCAAGCGGGACATCCTGTCCGGCCGGTTCGGCCGGGCGCGGCGGGTACGCTGTCTGTATCTCTGGCCGCGGGATTTCGCCTATTATGCTCGAAACGCCTGGGCCGGTCGTCTGAAGGATGATACCGGAGCCTGGATCCTGGACGGTCCGGCCAACAACGCCATGGCCCACGATTTGCATAATATCTTTTACCTCTTGGGCGGCGCCGTCGAAACGAGCGCCCGTCCGATCCGAGCGGAAGCCGAGCTCTGTCGGGCTTACCCGATCGAAAACTACGATACCGCGGCGGCCCGGATTTGGACCGACGCCGGAGCGGAAATCCTTTTTCTCGCCACCCATGTCCCCGAAGCGGAGCGCGGTCCGGTCTGCTCGTTCGGGTTCGAGTACGGGACCGTTTTCATCGAGGGCCGGAAGACACCGATCCGGGCCGAGTTCGCCGACGGTACTGAAAAAGAATACGGAGCTCCGGATGCCGAACCGCTTCGGAAGCTCTGGATGGCGATCGACGGAGTCCGAACGGGAGAAAGGCCCCTCTGCGGACTCGAAGCCGCGGAGAGCCAGACCTTGGGCATCAATGGGCTTCAGGACTCCGCCCCCGAGGTTATCCCCTTTCCGGCGGACCTGGTCCGCGAAACGGGAGAAGAGGCGGGTCGGCGCCTCGCGGTTGAAGGCCTCGACGCGATTTTCGCCGCCGCCTATGAGACCTGGAGACTGCCCTCGGAAATCGGCACCCCCTGGTCCCGGTGCGGCAAGGCCGTCGACCTGACCTCTTACGACCGTTTTCCTTCGCGCCCCTAAGCCATGGACGTCTCGATCGAAAAAATCGTCTATCCGGGCCGGCGGCTGGCCCGCCGGGAAGGGCGGGTATACTTCACCGACGAGGGTCTTCCCGGCGAAACGGTCGAAATCGCCCCCCTCCGCGAGCACAAATCCTACGTCGAAGCCCGGACGGTCCGGGTGATCGTCCCCTCGGCTGACCGCCGTGCTCCGCGGTGCTCCCATTATCAGGCCTGTTCCCCCCTCCAGACGATGGACTACGGCCGGCAGGTCGAGACCAAAGCCGGGCAACTCGCCGAGATCCTCGCCCCGGTTTGGAAGTCCGAGAGCGGAGCGATCGCGTTTACCCCCTCCCCCCTGGCCTGGCGCTACCGGAACAGGATCCGTCTCTCGATCATAAAGTCGAATCGGCGCGCCGCCCTCGCTTATCATACGGCCGGAAGCCGGGACGCCTATGTCCCCGTCGAGGAGTGCCATCTCGCCTCCGAAGCCGCCAATCGCCTGCTCGCTGAGATCGCCCGGATCGCCTCCAACCGAGAGACCGCCTCGCCCAAAGAGGTCGAGGTCCGGGAAAGCCGCGCGACCGGCGACACTTTGCTCTCCCTTTTCTGGAGCGCTCAACCAACCGCCCTTGACATCGATCCTTTCGTCACGGGGATCGTCTCCGGAAACCGACCGGCCGGAATCGTCTCGTTCTTCCGGGAAAAAGGACATCTCGGAGAAAAGCTCGAATGGGGGCGCGACGCGATCGATGACACGGTCGAAGACACGGTCTTTCGGATCGGGGCTTCCTCTTTCTTTCAGGTCAACGGGGCGATCCTCCCCGCGCTTCTCGCCGACATGCGCGGGTGGGGAGAGTTTCAAGGCCGGGAGAAAATCGCCGACCTCTACGGCGGCTTGGGGACCTTCGGCCTCGCCTTCGCCCGAGACGCCCGGACCGTCTTCGTCGTCGAATCCGACCCGGCGAACATCCGGTTTCTCAGAGAAAATATCGGCCTGAATAAAGCCGCCAACGTTACCATCTGCGAAGGAACAAGCGAGGAATGGATGCCCTGGCTCGCCGAACAGGCCCCGGACATCGTCATTGTCGACCCGCCCCGCAAAGGTCTCGCCCCCGAAGTGGTTCGAGCCCTGGCCGCCCGGCCGGCGGCGAAAATTCTTTATTTATCCTGTAATCCCGCGACGTTGGCCCGCGACCTGGCCGCCCTCAAGACGCGTTATCAAATCGCCGGCGTCCGCGGCTATGATTTTTTCCCCCATACGCCTCATATCGAAGCTCTGGCGATTCTTCATCGCCGGCCGTAACGTCTCCGTAATTCGAACACCGTCTCGAAAATCGCCCGAACCTTTTCGTCGGTCACCCGGTCGTCCATATTGATACAGCACACCCCGGTGAGGGCTGGATCGGCCGAGGCGGCTACCCGGTCGATAATGGCCCGCCGGATGACTTCGGCGCTTTGACTTGCGATTTCGACCGGGCTGAGCCGGATGTTGAGGAACGTCCGGGGCAGAAGGCGGCGAAGGGCGCCGAGGTCTCCTCCCCATCCGACGTCGAGAAAATCAAGATTCGTGACTTTGGCGAACGTCTCCGCGAAGCGGTGCGGATCGGGGCCGCAGTAATGGATGCCGAAAGGACGATGCCTCTCGCTCCAAGCCCGGTCGAGCGGAAGGATGAATTTTTCATAATGGGCCGCGGAGATCATCGTCAAGGCGCATTCGGAGTGGAGGAAGACCGGGCCGGGGATGCGGAGGACCGTCCGGTTGACCGAGAGCGAAGTCGTCCCCGTTTCCTTCGCGATGAAGGCCGTAAAACGCTCGATCACTTCCGCGATGCGGTAAAAGAAGGCGATGGCCTCCTCCGGCCGATCGACCAGGTCGAGGAAAATCTCCTGGCCCCTCAAGTCGAGGGCGAGATTGAGTACGCCCGCCCAGTTGATGTCCCCGGTCACAAAGCCAAACCGGCTTTTCAGCGCATCAATTAATTTTATGAGGCGGCGAAAGGCCGCCCCCGCGAATGCGCCCTCGACGTCGATCTCCAGGCTCGGCCGGTTCGCCGGGATGACTTGAGGAGGGGCGTCAACCGAGTACTCGACCCGGCAGCCGAGCATCTCGGAGACGAGGTAGCCGGCGGCGTTGTGGATAGGGCCGATCACCGGAAGGTCGCGATCGCGGTCTTCCCCCAAACCGAGGTCGCCGAACCGTTCGAAGAGGACGTTCTCCATCCGCCGCTCCTCTTCCACCCGCCGGGCCGGATGATAAAAGAAGTCTTCGTCGAACGAGATCCCGGCGTGCCGATGCCACCAGGAAGGGTGAAAGACGATCTCCACCGGCAGCGGATCGTTCCGCAGGATAGGATTACATGGATTCGACATCTTCGATATCCCGCGGACGGCCGGTGATAATCTTATGAATGACGACATCCTCCAGGGAGGCAAAGCGGATGTTCGTTTTTCCAATGCGGACATCCTGGCGCGTTCGAGGGCCCGGCGTCCAACCCTTCCAACGGATCCTTCGGAGGAAACGCCCCGACGGCTCGGGCTTCTTTATAGAGAGCCTCCTCGATTTTGAGATTGGCCTTATGATCGGCCTTATGCATGCGGCTGAGGCCTCTTTCGAATTCGCGGAGCAAGGATGGATTTCGGATCATCTTGACCGTTCATTATAGCAGATTCAGACCTTCACGCTTTCTATTCATCAATAGATCCCGCAGGTGGGCGATCCCCGGAGTTTTGAACCGGGAGGAAGATAGTGGTACTATATGGGCATGAAGACAGTCCGATACGTGTACTGGCAGGAAGAAGACATGTGGCTGGGTTACATCGAAGAGTTTCCCGACTACATGACGCAGGGCAAAACCCTTAAGGAACTTCAGGAGAACCTGAAGGATATATACGATGACCTTGCCGGGGGCAAGATTCCCGGGATTCGTCATGTCGCTGATCTCCAGATCGCATGAAACGGGTCGATCTCATCCGGCAGATTGAGAAGAACGGATGTGTCTTCATTCGTGCCGGCGGCAGGCACGATTGGTATCAGAATCCGAGAACTGGTGCTTGTCAGCCGATCCCCCGCCACCGCGAGATCAACAACCATCTCGCCCACCACATTCTCCGGAAACTGAAAGACTAATCCGACAGCTTGTCAGCGCTTCGCGCTCGGAAAGCCGTTCTCGAGTCATTTTCAGGTCCGATGACTAAGAAAACCTTATTCATTATCCTCTTGGGGTTTGCATCTATATTCCCCCTCCAAAGTCAATCATCCCTGCTTTCAGCGTATCAAAGCGGCAAGATCGTTCTCTCGCCGGACCCTCGATTCGGCCGGGGCGTCGATTGGGAGTCCCTCGTCCTCCATTTCGCCAACGACATGACCGTGGCGCCGGACGGCTCGATCTTCGTCGCCAACAACCGGGAAAACGCCATCCTGAAGTTCGACGGCGACGGCCGTCTCGTCAAGAAATTCGGCCGGAAAGGTCAGGGGCCGGGCGATTTCGAGTTCCCCGGCGATCTCTGTGTCCTCGACGGCCGAGCCCTCGTCGTCGGTGAATACGCCGGGAACCGCAGGATCAGCCTATTCGACCTCAAGGGAAACCATCTCAAGCTCATGCGGACGAACGGCCCGGTCTTCGGTATTGCCGCCCTTAAAAAAAACATCATCGCTTACAGGTCCTGGTCTTTCAATCGATCCGACCCGACGATGATTCGCGATGTCGATCATTACCAGATCTACGTCAAGGATATTGTCACCGGCCGGGAAGTCCGGGTGGCTGACGCTAAGATTCCCTACAAATCTATCGGCGCCCTGCGGCTCGATGCCTCGGTATGCGGAACGATTCTTATCGCCGGAACGGCCGATGTCCGATCATGGTCCAGGCCTATTCGCCGTCGGGGGAATTCCTGGCCGAATTCGAACTCGACCCCGGCCCGGTCAAGGTCAAGATCGACCACCGCTTCCGGAACATCTGCTTCACCGGCCAGGGGATATTCGGCATGTTCCCCAGTAAAGCTGACCCGGACGAAATCATCGTCCTCATGAAGACCGCTTTTCATGCCCCCATCACCGAGACTCATCGCTCCGTCCAGCGGATAAGGGCGTCGGCCCAAGCCGGTTCGGACTCTCCGAGGAAGGTCCAGATCGACTCGGCTTTGACGAGGGCGCGCAACTTCGGCAAGGGCGGCGCGTAGTTCGCCCGGGGCTGGACGGCAAGGAGCGGAACATCGTCGCGGAAAGCGTCCTCGTAATCCCTGAGCGTGCCTACGCCGGCGATAAAGCCGATGCGCGGCTCGATGAGCGCGGCCGCGAGCGCCGCCTGCCCGGCCGCGGGGCCGCGCCCGATCGCGGCGATTTTCGCCCCCGCGGGCGCCAGGGCGGCGACGGCCCTAACGATGTCCCACCCCATCCCGAACGCGGGCGCTTGGCCGAGATAGGTCGAAAACCGCAATTCCATCCCTTTGATCTCTCCCAGGCCGCGCGGATCGATGGCCAGGCAGGCGATACCCGAATCGCGGAGCTTATCGACGCCGAACTCCGCGGCCGCTTCGGCCTTTCCTTTTTCGGTGACGAGCACGACGAAAGCTTTCGCCGGCCCTTGGGCCGGCCAGAAGATCGCGGGCACCGTCATCCCCGGTTCCGAGAGAAAAGTGCAGCGGACTTTTCCCTCAACCTCGTCAAGGCGTTTGAGCTCGGGAGCGACGACTTCGGGAAGCCCCCCATTGAGGCGGATATATTCCTCGGCCGTCGCTCCGGCCGCCGTTCCGTCGAACATCGCCCTCGCGATCCCCCTCATCGTCAGGGCGTTCGCCGGCGGATCGGGCAGGACATAGAGTTCCGGCGCGTCCGGCGGATCGGTTTCAAAGGCCGGCTCGGGCACGGGCGAACCGTCACCGACGCCCCTGAGATATTTGTCGAAGAATCCCATCGCCGTTTCGCGCATCGGCCGGCTGTAATCGTGACCGCCGGGGAACATGCGCAGCCGGGCGTCTTCGGATTTCCCGAACAGTCCCCAGATCCGGCGGAGCTTCTCGCCCGAGAGTCGCATCCCCGGAGCGGGGAATTCGGAATCCTCCTCCGCCCCGATGATCAGGATGGGCGCCGGCGCCCGTAAGCCGAAAACATCGGCCCGGTCGCCGAGCTGGAGAGAGCCCGGGACGTGATTGCATAGGCAACCGTTCCGCGGATTGACCTCGAGGCTGCCGGCATAGACGACGGAAACGGCGCAGGTGAAGCGCGGCTCGGCGGCGAAGGCCCACATCGCGGCCAGCCCGCCGCCGGAGGCTCCCGTCAGCCCGATCCGGCTCATATCGGCCTCGGGCCGGGTGGCCAGATAATCGAGCGCGCGGCTGAGATCCCAAACATAGACGCTTGTCGCGTTCTGGGACCCCAGGATGAGACGGAGGTCGTCGTGCGTCCCGGCGGAGCGGCGCTCAACCCGGCGGTCGCCCTCGAAGCTGAACCCAGGGGAATCGACGACGATCGCCAGGTAACCGCGCAGGGCTTGGCCGATCAAGCGCGCCTGGACGGTCGGTTCCTGCTTTTTGTATCCCCAATGGCCGTGGGGATTGACGATGACGGGAAGCTTCCGTCCGGCGGCGCCTTGGGGAATGTAAAGGTGCGCGGTCACGAAAAAGTTCGGCCGGCTCTCGAAGACGACCTTTTCGATCCGGTAGCCGGGCCGCTGGAGAATCCCCGTCACCCGGGCGTTGAGCGGCGTGCGCGGCGGCAACGGGTCGAGCCCTAAGCACCGGAAAAGCTCTCGGCGCATGCTCTCCCGCCGCCTGATAAATTCCTCGGACGAGGCGGGAATCGGCAAGGCGGCCGCCGTTTTCACTTTCTTTTCCAAATATGTATTGACCATCTGGTCGCCTCGGATCCCGAGGGAAGACAGAAGGTCGTCGTCGTCGAGGCGGCCGGGGATGGGCTTGCCGGCGCTCAAGCCCTGAGTCCGGGCGATCACCTCGCCCAAGGTCAGAAAGGGAATATCGCGGGCGGTCATAAAATCCATGACGACGGAAGACGCGAAGGCCGCGCCCTCCGTCCCGGGGTCTATCACCACGACTGGCTTCTCCCGCCCGCCCCGGCTCAAGACGGCCGCGAGCACCGAAGCACAGGCCGGGATATGAAGGCGTTCGAGGAGGCGGGCGTTGATAAGGACGATGCGCCCCTCGCCCCAGCGCAGGAGGGCCGCGCCGCCGTTGCCGGGCACGTCCCAGCCCGGGTTGGGGAGGAAGCGTTGGCGGAGGATGTCGTCATCCGCGATTTTGGGCAAGCCGAGCAGGTCGGCCGGGTCGAAAACGCGGTCGGGACGGGACTCGAGTCCCAGCGGCCGGGGCAGCCAATCGAGAATGTAACGGCCCTGGGCGTATTCCTGAGCGAGAACGATGAGAGTCAGGCCGCGGCGAACCCCATCGAGGATCTTACGCTGGGTCGGGACGTTGAAGGAGCGATGGAAGTTCCAAGCCCGCGAGGAAACGAGAAGAAGGCCGTGCGATAATGGCGACAAGACCGCCGGATCAAGATATGTCAGGGCTTCTTCGCTCGAATAGATGAGCGGCGTCGAGCCGGGCCGTGAAGGCACGATAAGATAGGGCGCGTCGGCCTCCAGGCCCGGTAAACGGCGGATGCCGCCAGCGGCCTCGACTTCGGCGGCGACGGCATGGCCCCACGGATCGCGCCGGAATTCATGGATGAATCGGTCGGCCTGGCGGACCATCGGGAACTTATGGAAGAAAGCACTGCTGGGCAGGGGCTTGACCAGGGCCCAAGCCCGGGTGAAGCCGGCGGCGGGAAGAGAGACGACGACCTTATCCTCTTCTATCGTGAGCGAGATCTCCGGCGGGGCGGGACGGACCGCAAGAGTCGGAATCGCATCCGGGACGGCCGCGGCGATCTTTGCCAACCGCTCGGCCTCGGCTCTGACCTTGGGAAGTTCCTGGGCCCAATGATAGGTATTGGTCCGCATCCGGAGGCGCTCGGTGAACGGCTTATAGAAAGAGCAGGCGGCAAGGCTGCTCCACGCCTTCTCCGCTTCCCTCATATGGGATGTCGCCTTTCCGGCTGCCCCGGCCTCCCCGGCCTGGGCCTGGCCGGCCCGCCAGGCCGACATGAATCGCTCGGCGTAGTAGCGTCCAAGATGGGCGGCCTGGCCGCAGGCGGTGATGAGCTCGCGGAGGCGTTTCGTCTCCCCGGCCCGGGCCGAAGCCAAGGGAATCGCCGCCGCTTTCGCCGCCTCGAGCGCGTCGGCTTCGAGCCGGGCCGCGGTCTCCCATGGCGGGACGCGGCCGTCCATCCCCCCGGCCACGCCTCGGGCCAAAGATTCGCGGATCGAGGAAAAGACGTGGGAGTCGAACGGTTCCGCGGCCAAATATCCCGCGGTATCCCCTCCCCACTCGAGCTCGATGGCATGATTGCGATGGTCGGGCCCTAGGGAAAACGCGGAAAAGGCCGTCGCTATGATCCGGCTCGCCGCTTGCCAGGCCGCGACGAGGGAGGGAGCGGCCGAACCCAGCTTTTCGGCGACCAGGGCGTCGAACCGATCGTCCGGCGTGTCCGGATCGTAACCCAGGCGCCCCCAGAGGTTCAGGTACATCCAATCCCGCTCGTGGGTCCAATCGCAGTAAGCATCGTTCGGGTCGGCCAGGTAATATCGCGGCGACTTCGGATAATATGTCTCCAAGCCCTCGACGACGAATCCGGAGGCGGTGCCGAGGGGCATGGAGCGGACGGCCTTGCGGACCGCGGCCGGATTATAGACGGGCAGGATGCGATGGGTGCCGTTCGCCCGGACCTGCCAGACGAGCTTGTAGGGTTGAGCCGGCCAAGTCCCTCCGCCCGGAGCGAGATTCCCAGGCCAGAGCCGGGCCGCGTTCGGCGTCCCCGAATCGCTGAGATAGTCCTCGAAGGAATAGCTGTACCATCCGGCCATGCGCCCGCCCATCAGCAGGTAGGGCGCTCCCCACTGTTCGCCGTTGTATTTGATTTCGACGGTGAAGTCGCGGGACGCCTTGGCCAAAGGGACGACCCGGGACTTCCGGGCCAGCCAGCTCCGGGTGATGAGCGGAATATCGCGGCCGGACGCCTTCACGGCTTCGAGGTAGCAGTTGAAAAATTCTTCGCCATGGCCGCTTTCGCCGATGCGGAAGCCGATGGCGTCGAGTTCGGGCGCTTGGCGGATCAGTTTCTCGACGACTTCGCGGGTGTAGGCGTAAAGGTCGGCCTCGTTTTCAGGGTAAGGATTCGGATTGGGCGGGGTGCGGAAACGGGCTTCGTAGGCCATTAGGCTGACCCGGACGCCCCGGGCGTGGGCGAGGCGGATGATCTCGTTAAGCCGGCGCAGGTTGGCCGCCTTGATCTCCGGATCGACGCCGACCTTCGGATATTTTTCGCTCTGGATAAAGTAGGCATAGAGGTTGGGGGCGTCGGTCACGCTGACGTCCCAGGTCCCGTGCAGGTCGATCCAGTTCAGACGGGCCTGGGCCATCTGGTCGAAGAGCGTCCGCCAGAATCCGTCGTTGGCGAACCACCAGCGTTTCGGGTCGATGAGGGCGCGCGGGTCATAGTCGGTGGCGGCGGCGGCGTAATCCCAGGGCAAGGTCAAGAAGATGTTCCACCCCCGGTCGCGAAGGAAGGGGCGGCCGGCGATGGGCTCGCCCTTCAGCACGGCCGCGCCCTGACGTCGAATCCGCTCCGCCAGTTCGAGCGCTCCGTACAGGGCCCCGTTTCGGTCGGGCGCCTGGATGACGGCCGAGCCGTTCCTGAATGTACAGGTAAAACTCTCGGGAAGCCCCGAGCCCTTTGCCTGGATATCGACCGAGGCTTTGAGTCCGCGCGAAGCGAGGGCCTCTTCGACGGCCTTCCTTCCGAAGGAGACCTGGTCGTCGGTTTGGGCAAGCGCGGCCGAGGCCAAGAGGGCCGCGACGGCCGGGAGAATGAACAACCGTCGAAGGTTCGGCATGGCAGGGGGGCTCCTTGGCTGAATCGTCCTTTTCACAATATACCCGGGGTCACGGAAATTCAAGGCATCGGAAACGCAAAGGGCTGTTCATTCGGGGCGAAATCCGGTACCATAGGGCACCTTATCGTGGGCCGCCGAAGAATCGGCCCCCAAGTTTTTCTCGAAAGGACGCGATGCAGGCCAAAACCGAATCCGCGATCGCCGAGAAACTTCCGGCCCGCCTCCGGCGCCTGGAGGAAATCGCTTACAACTTCTGGTGGTCCTGGCACCGTTCGAGCCGGGACCTGTTCAAATTCCTTGACCGGATGCTCTGGATCGGGACGCGGCACAATCCCATCCTCATCCTCCGCGACGTGAAGCCCGAGCGCCTCGCCGCCCTGGCCAAAGACCCCGCCTTTCTCCGTCACTACGACGCCGTGCTCATGGAGATGGACCGGGACATCAAAACGAACGGCCACTGGTTCCCCCGGACGTATCCCCAAGCCGCAACCTCTTCCATCGCCTACTTTTCGGCCGAGTTCGGCGTTCACATCTCCCTGCCCATCTACTCCGGCGGGCTGGGCATCCTGTCCGGAGATCATCTCAAGGAAGCCTCGGACCTGGGACTCCCCTTTGTGGCCGTGGGGTTTCTCTACGAGCAGGGATATTTCCGCCAGCGGATCGATCCGAACGGCTGGCAACAGTCCACCTACCCCTTTCTCGAGACCGAGCAGACCGCCCTGCGCCCGGAGCTTGACGGCCGCCAGGGCTGTAAGACGGTCGCCGTGGAGATCGGAGGTCGGACCGTCACCCTCCAAATCTGGAGAGTCGATATCGGCCGTGTCCCGCTTTATCTCCTGGACGCCAACCACGAAGGCAATGCGCCCTGGGACCGCGAGCTGACCGCCCGCCTCTACGGCGGCGACCAGGAGATGCGCATTCAGCAGGAGATCCTGCTCGGGATCGGAGGCGTCCGCATTCTGCGCGCTCTCGACCGACATCCGCGCGTCTGGCATATCAACGAAGGCCATTCGGCCTTCATGCTTCTCGAGCGGTTACGCGAATTCGCCGCTGCCGGTCTGGACCTGGCGACGGCGTTCGACCGCGTCCGGGCCGAAACGATCTTCACCACCCATACGCCCCTACCCGCGGGCCACGACGTTTTTCCCTACCACCTGATGGAGAAATATTTCCAGACGTTCTGGCCCCAGCTCGGCCTCTCGCGCGACGAGTTCCTCGCTTTCGGCCAAGCGAACGACGGCCATGCCCCCGGATTCAACATGACGGCCTTGGCCTTGCGCCTCAGCCGCCGGGCCAACGCCGTCAGTCGCCTCCACGGCGACGTGTCCCGGCGGATGTGGCATGTCCTCTGGCCGGACCGGAAGGAGGAGGATGTTCCGATCGGCCAGGTGACCAATGGAGTGCACGTCGCCTCCTGGGTCGGCAGCGCCCTACACACGCTGTTCCGCAAACGCCTCGCCCCGGACTGGGTCGACCGGCACGACCAGCCGACGCTGTGGGAGAACGTCGTAGACATCCCCGACCTGGAATTGTGGACCGCCCACAAAGCTTTGAAACGGAAGATGCTGTCCGTCGTCCGGGAACGCGCCCGCGGTCAGCGGATCGAACGGTCGGCGACGTCCGAGCAGCTTCTCGCCTCGGGGATCCTCCTCGATCCGGAAGCTCTGGTCATCGGCTTCGCCCGCCGCTTCGCGACCTACAAGCGGGCGACGCTCATCCTCCGGGACCCCGACAGGCTGTCCCGGCTGATCCACGACCGGGACCGCCCCATTCAGATTATCTTCGCCGGAAAGGCCCATCCCGCCGACGACCCGGCCAAACGGCTCCTTCAGGAAGTCTTCTGGGCGGGCTTGAACCCTCAAAACGGCGGCCGGATCGCCTTTATCGAAGATTATGACATGCAGATCGCCCGCTATCTCGTCCAGGGCGTCGACGTCTGGCTCAACACCCCGCGCCGCCCGCTCGAGGCCAGCGGAACGAGCGGGATGAAAGCCGCCGTGAACGGCGTCCTCAACCTCAGCATCCTGGACGGGTGGTGGGCCGAAGCTTACAACGGACGCAACGGCTGGGCGATCGATCCCGGCACGACGCCCTTAGACGTCTCCAATCCGGATGCCGCCGACGCCGACCGGCTCTACCGTCTCCTGGCCGAGGAAGTCGCCCCCCTTTATTATCAGCGGGATTTGGACGGCGTCCCGCGCGGCTGGGTGGAGATGATGAAAAGCTCGATCCAAACCGCGGGCGAGGGTTTTTCGAGCCGCCGGATGCTCCAGGAATACACCCGCGATTATTATGTGCCGGCGATCGCCGAAGCCCTGGCCTTCGTTCCCAAGCCCGGGGCGAAATGACCGGCGCCGGCACCCCTCCGTAGCCTCCCTCTTGAGATCGGTATCTTTGGGACCGTCGTCTTTGGGCCGATCGACCTTGCTTAAAGAGAAATATTTCGCAGAACGAGCTGGCCGCAGGCGGCCCGGATGTCCCCGCCCTTGGATCGGCGGAGCGTCACCCCGACGCCGCGGTCCTCCAGGCGGCGGACGAAAGCCTCGATCCGCAGCTCGGACGGCGTCCGGAAGACCAACCCTTCGATCGGGCTGTAAGGAATGACGTTCACTTTCGCTCTCAGCCGCCGGGCGATCAAGGTCAGGCCGTCGGCGTCCCGCGGCCGGTCGTTGACGTTTTCGATCAGGACATACTCGAGAGTGATTTTTCGCCCGCCCTCTCGGAGGTAATCCTCGCAGGCCTCGAGAAGGTCGGCGAGCGGATATTTCCGGCCGACGGGCATGAGCCGGGACCGGAGGGCATCGTCGGCGGCGTGAAGGGAGATCGAGAGATTGACCTGGAAGTCGAGCGCCTTGAACCGCTCGATCCCCGGGATAATCCCGCTCGTCGAGACGGTCAGGCGCCGGGCCGCGATCCCGAAGCCCTTGGGATCGTTGAGGATCCGGATCGAGCGTTCGACGGCGTCGAAATTGTCCAGAGGCTCGCCCATCCCCATGAAGACGATGTTCGTCGGCTCGATCTCCAAAGCCTCTCGGAGATAAAGAACTTGGCCGACGATCTCGGACGGAGTCAAGTCGCGCTTGAAGCCGCGGAGCCCGCTGGCGCAAAAAACGCAGGCGAACTTGCAGCCGACTTGGGTCGAGAGGCAGATCGTCCTTCGCCCCGCCGCCGGGATGAGAACGGTCTCGATGAACAGCCCGTCGTGAAGGCGGAAGAGATATTTGACCGTCCGGTCCCTCGCTCGGAGAACGCGCTGCATCTCGAGCATCCGGAGGGCGAAGCGCCCGGCCAGCTTTTCGCGCAGGCTCTTAGGGAGGTTGGTGAGATCGTTGAAGCTTTGGGCTCCTTTAGAGAAAAGCCCGGCGAAGATTTGATCGGCCCGGTAGGCGGGCTCGCCCATCGAGATGAGATCCGCGGCCAACTCTTCGCGCGTCCGATCTCGAAGGTCCTTCATCCGGCTAGCCCAAGCTTTTCTATCGAATACTGGTCATCAGCCAAAGAAGCAGGATGATGATTCCGACAAGCACCCAGCTCCCCCCAAAGCCGATGATGTCCCATTTTCCCGGCTTCATGATCTCCCAGGACGAACGGGGCCAGACCTTTCGGGAACGGAACATTTCCGGATTTGCATACGCGCGCTCCACGGCCGCGGCGTCCGCCTCGGGCGTTTGCCCGACCGGGGTGTGAACCCGGGCGAAGAAACGGTCGAGGTCGGGCTTGGGAGCGGGCCGGGTGAGGAAGCTGATCAAAAAAAGGAGGACGAACGGGAAAAGAGCGTCGAAGAAAAATCGCGCCGCCGAAAGCCGGGCTTTGGTGAAACCGGCGAAATCGATCCCCGCCCAGCTCAAGACCCAGATCTCGGCGTTGAACCGGCCGATCCCGATCTTGGGCGAGGAGGGATCGGCCGGATCCTGCCGGGCGACCTTCTCATAGAACACCGCGGCGGGCTCGATGACGTAGGGACGCCGGATTTTCTCGCCGACCCGGCCGGTACGGCCGGCGCTCACGTCTTCCTGAAGGGCGGCCGTCGCGATCGTGACGGTCTTGGACCGAGTCTCGGCCAGGAAGGCGGGATTGGTCCGCGCCCAGGTCCAGCTTTGAAAAACGTTCGGGATGACGGCATAGATGGCGAAACAGACGAAAATCTGGATGATGACCGCCCCTTTGGTCAGCCGGCGCCAGATGAATCCGAGCCAGATCGAGGCCCCGAAAACCGCCGGCAGGGAGATGAAATACTGGAAAAGATAAAGCAGGTTCCCGACGAAAAGCGCCGTCCCCACCCCGCCGACCAGGGTCAGGGCCAAGACGACCTTGCCGACCGTCAGGTAGTGCCTCTCGGACCGCAGGCGGGCGATCGGCCGGTAAAGGTTGTGGATGAAGAGGGCGGCGTAGGAAACGGCGTTGGCGCTCAGAGTGGACATGTTGGCCGCGAGGATGCCGACCAGCATCAGGCCCACGGCGCTCGGGAAGAGCAGTTCCCGGGTCATCAAGCCCCAGATGAGGTCCGGATCGTGAAGCTGTCCCCCGAACAGGGCGACGGCGATAAGACCGGCCAAAGCCCAGAAGATCATCAGAACGCGCTTGAAATACATCCCCATGATCATTCCGAAGCGGGCCGACATCTCGGTCTTCGCCGAGCCCGCCGTCTGCATCATCCCCGCCGAGGCGATGATCGAGACGAGATTGGCCAGGATCATGGCTAGGATCGTGTACCAGGCGTACTCGGACGTCGTCACCGAGCCGAAGAGGCTGAACATGAAGTCGGGGACCTTGGCGTGAAGGCCGGCGAAGCCCCCGACCTTGGCCAGACCGAGAGGAATCAGCA
>Ga0315288_10001669_pt1 | contig 28799 bp, 24 predicted proteins | sample YL17G11_20_MG_FD_203454 | JGI IMG/M metagenome (GOLD analysis project Ga0315288, IMG submission 203454) | Sediment microbial communities from Yellowstone Lake, YNP, Wyoming, USA - YL17G11_20 | ecosystem: Environmental > Aquatic > Freshwater > Lake > Sediment | place: USA: Wyoming | collected... | reverse complement strand
CTCGCTGACATTCCACCGCATGATACTCATCCGGCGTCACTGCATCTCGTTCCCATGTTTTGGTCATGGTCAAAGCCTCCTTATCTGGTTTCCGTTCTATTAATGGCTGAATCACACACGTTACATCTTCATGCTTCAAACCAATATAACCCTCAGCCTCCTCAAGGCGCTGCCCCGGCCACAACCTCTCAGCAAGTCGAATGGGTGCAAGCTACAGGCGCAACTGGCGCTGGCTCTTTTTCATCTTGCGCTCCAGAAAGCTGGCAAACTGAGTGAGCGGGATAAACAGCATCAAGTAGACCACGGCGACAAAAATCAGCGGGGACGGATTGGCTAGCAGAGCCTTCTGCGACAGTCCGGCCTTCAAGAGTTCTGTGATGGAAATAGCAGAGGCGAGTGCGGTGTCTTTGGCGCTGGCCACATAGTTGCCGACCAGCGGCGGTATGACGACGCGAAAAGCTTGAGGCAGCACCACGAGGCGCATCGTCTTCACGGAATTGAGCCCGAGGGCGTGAGCCGCCTCGATCTGGCCCTTTTTAATTGAAAGAAAACCGGCCCGGAAGATCTCGCTTACGTAGGCTGAGCTGTTAATCCCGAGAGCCAGAATCCCGGACATGATTGCGCTCAGCCGGATGTTCAAAAATGGGAATGCATAGTAGAACAGCATCATCAACACGATAATGGGCATGCCCCGGAAGAAATCGACGTAGGCGATAATGAAAAAGTTGAGAACAGGGTTGTTAAATGAACGGAAGATTGCGAGGAGAAGCCCGACGGCAGTGCTCATGATTGCCGCGAAAACGGCCAGCAGGATGGTGGTCCAGAGTCCACTGATCAATGTTGGCCAGGCTTTTTCAATGGTCCCCCAATTGAAAAACAGACCAGTCATCTCCTCCCAACGCCCCGTGGAATAGCGATAATAAAGCCAGGCGGCAACAACCATGAGAGTGAAGATCGCCACCGTCTTGAGTGCTTCCGGTTTGAGCTCATCAGTGAAGAACACCGCGGTCCACGTGATGCTCAGGAGATAAAACAGAACGATGATGACCAGAGGAAATGTCTTTGGAGGGCCGGGAGGAGGAAGCAGAAACGCCCCGAACGCAACCAGGAGAGCAAAGAACCCGTAGACAAACACATCCCGCCGAATCACAGGGATCCGCCCGATCTTGGCCCTGACCTCTTCCAGGCAGGAATCAGCTCTTTTTCGATATGGGATCGATTCGTTCATCGGTTTTGGAGTTGTGCATTCAAACCATCGTTCACAGGATGGCTCGCAAAAATTCTTGCGTGCGGGGGTGCCGGGAATCCCTGAAGATCTGTTCCGGAGGACCCTCCTCGACGATGACGCCATCCGCCAGGAAAAGAAGCCGGTCGGCAGCTTCACGGATGAACCCCATTTCGTGACTGACGAGCACCATGGTCATCCCCTCGTGGACCATCGTGCGCATGACGTCCAGGACTTCTCCGATCATTTCAGGATCCAGTGCCGACGTCGGCTCGTCGAAGAACATGATCTGGGGCTGCATCGCCAGCGCCCGGGCGATGGCCACACGCTGCTGTTGACCTCCAGAGAGCTGCTCCGGGTAGGATAGGGCTTTTCCTGTCAGGCCGACTTTTTCCAGAAGGGCCATCCCGCGCTCGGTGGCCTCTCTGTCGGATATTCCACGAACGTGCATGGGGGCCAATTTGATATTTTCAATGGCCGTCAAGTGCGGAAAAAGGTTAAAGCTCTGAAATACCATGCCGATTTCCGTCCGCACCTTGTTGATGTCGATATAAGGGGTCATGATGTCGACCCCTTCGATGTAGATGTGACCTGAAGTGGGTTCCTCCAGCCGGTTCAGGCAGCGCAGGAACGTGCTTTTGCCGCCGCCGGACGGTCCCATGATCGCCACGACTTCGGATCGTGTGATCACGGTGCTGATGCCCTTGAGCACGTGTAGGTCCTTGAACCGTTTGTGGAGGTCGACGACCTCGATCATCTTGTCAGCAGCAGAGGATTCTTTCATGGGGCTCGTTTCTTTCGTCGATTTTCAAGCATGTTCACGACCCGTACCAAGGGGATCAAGACGGCTAAGTATATCAGAGCAGCTGCCACCAGAGGCGTCGGGTTGGTCTTAGCAGTATAGAGCTCCCGGGCCCGCTTCAGCAGTTCAGGAGCGGCCACCAGGGAGGCCACCGCCGTATCCTTCAGCATGGACACCAGGTTGCCCGTCAAAGGTGGAATGACGACCGGGATCGCCTGAGGCAGAATGACCCGACGAAGGGTCTGCCACCGCGATAAACCTAGGGAGCGCGCTGCCTCGGTCTGGCCGGAGTGGACGGATTCGATACCCGCGCGAAAGGACTCGGCCGTGTAAGCACCATAACCCAGGGACAGCGCAACCACGGTGGACATGATCGATCCCATTGAAATGCCTGTGAAGGGGAGGGCAAAAAAGAGCAGGACCATAATGACAATCATCGGGATCGAGCGAAGGATGTCGATGTAGGCCTTGAGGAAGAGGTTCAGTGTGGGGCTGTTGTAGGTCCTCAGGATGGCCGCTGCCAGACCCACCAGGATGCTACCGGCTGCCGAGATCACGGCCAACATCAGGGTTACGCCTAGTCCGTTACGCAGAATCCACCAGTTGCCCTTGAGCTTCGGGAAGTTGAAGAAGAACTCAGTCAACTTCTCCCACTGCGCGCCGGAGTAGCGGTAGAATAGCCACCCCAAGACACCGATCAATAGCAATGCAGTCGCCATTTTCAAGGTTTCCGGCTTACTCCCGTCGGCCATGATGTTGGCGCTGGTTGCCAAGAGCAGTGCGATGAAGAGGGTGATGCTAGCATAGATCCAGGTGGGTGGCGCAGCTGTTGGATCGGGTAGCAGGAATGCGGCATAGGCCGCCAATACCGCAAATCCGCCCATGATGAAGCCCGGGCTCCGCACCCAGATAAACCAGGCTGGATGCTTGCGCATGAACTTTTGAGCCACCTGTGGAGGGGCGGGGGGATGAGGCATCGGGGACGTTTGTCAGCCGGCAGATTCCCCCCGGGATACCTGCCGGGGGGGACCTGACGGGCTGGATGTCGTTTTAAATTTTCGGTTTTTGGTTCGGCATGTACGGCGGTACAATGTTGATCACAGAGCTGTCTTTCGGAGGATCCGCGCCGAACCATTTCTGGTGGATCTTGAGCAGGGCTCCATCCTTCTTCATCTCGTTCTGGATCTTGTTGAACTCGTCGCGCAGCGGCGAGCCCTTCTTGAAGGTCAGGGCCTGGCCGGCCTTGAAGCCCGGCATGTAGATGGGCATCACCAGGCCGGAGTTCGGATGTTCCTTGATGTAGTACAGCGCGATGGGATCGTCCACAACCACGCCGTCAATACGTCCGGTTTCGAGGTCCAGAGCGGCATCCACCCAATAGTCGTAGCTCTTGATCGTATACGGACCGTACTTGCCCTTATTGTCGACCAACCAGGCTTCGTTGGCGGATCCGGTGTCCGAGCCGAGGGTCTTCCCCTTCAGCTGGTTCAAATCGGTGATCCCGCCCTTGCGAGTCATCAACCCGATGCCCGAATCGTAGTACGGGTCGGCGAAGTCCATGACCTCGGCGCGCTCCTTCTTGATCCAGATCGAGGACATGGCGACCTCCCACTGCCCAGACTGCACCCCGGTCAACACGGTGGCAAAGGGCGCGGACTTGTACTCGATTGTGTGACCCGCCCGTTTCGCAAACTCTTCCAACAGGTCAACCTCAAAACCGGTCATCTTCCCGTCCTTGGCGAAAACCCAGGGCGGATTCTCACTGTTGACGCCCACCGTAATGGTCCTCGCGGCGGCCGCACCGGGGTCTCCGGCGCTACCGACCAACAGGCCCAGCGCCATCATGAGGACCCATACCCACATGACCATCCTTTGATTTCTCATTGCTGATACCTCCTTTATGTATTGGATTTTTCCTGCCCGCATCTAATGGCAGGGCAGGCGCGATAGAATTAAAAAAAAACGAGAGGAGTTGTGAGAGAGTGCCTCGCACACCCAGCATCAATAGTCATCCGAGGGAGAGCCGGAGGACGATCGACCGGGCGATCCCAAAAAGCATACCCCCTTCATGCGGCAATGACCATAAACACGCATGATCAGGCGCTTCACCATTTTCGTTCACTATAATAGGCAAGGAATAGTTTGTCAAGAAGATCGAGTCTCAGAAACCCTCTTGACAAGACTGCACGGGTATACTAGTCTGGTAGACTAGTATAGAATACCAGATGCGGCAGTGTCGGAGAGGAACTTCTTTGGACAGAACTGAGAACTTCGTGGAGAAAGCCTACCAGTTGATCAAGAGCAGGATTATCTCTTTGGAGTACCCACCGGGGCAGAAGCTCGAAGTCGGCAAGTTAAAGGATGAAACGGGATTCAGCTTGAGCCCGATTAAGATGGCGATCCAGAGATTGCGAGGCGAAGGGTTCGTAAAGATCCTTCCCCAGAAGGGGACCTTTGTCACTGAAATTTCCCACGATGAAATCGCAGCCCTCATGGATTATCGTCTGGTCCTTGAGAGAGGGGCTCTCTACCTGGGCTTTGAAAGGATGACAGGGGGAGAGATCCGGAAACTCCGTACTCTGCAAAAGGGAATGTCGAGGTTAACAAAGAGCAGTGACTACTTGCGTCAGATGGAACTTGACAGCAAATTCCATCTGGCCATTATCCAGGGTGCAAGGAATCAGGGGCTCATAGAGGCTTACGCTCATTTGAGCCCTCACTTCAAACTGATCCGATTCCATCATGTCTTGCAGAGAGGAAGATGGTCAGAGAATGTGGATGAAGAGCATCACCGAATCGTAAAGGCACTTGAAGACAGAGATTATAAGAAGCTTGAAAAAGCGATTACGGGGCATGTTCTGCGTATCAAAAAGGAATTTTGTGAAAACCTGGCCGAAGCATCGAGTCCGAACATTGTCCGTATGTTAAAACTGTAAGCCAGGTGCGGGCCTTGAGAAAGCTCTTTCGAAAGAGAAGGAGCTGGACCGTAGGCCTTTAGTTGAAGGACCCCATTAATGAAAGATCTGAAAGCTCTCCTTAGTCCCAGATCGATCGCTGTCGTGGGCGCTTCGGAACGATTCGGAGCCGGGTCCCTGGTGATCGAAAATCTGAAAACCTTGGGTTATGAGGGGAAAATCATTCCCATCAATCCCCGGTACGAGTCCGTGTTGGGCTACGCGTCCTACCCATCCCTTCTCGGCGTTCCGAAAGACATAGAGATCGACTGTGCGGCCATCGTCCTCGGAGTTGGTCAAGTGATTCCCGTGCTGGAAGAAGCGGGGAAACGAGGCATTCGCGGGGCCTGGGCCTTTGCCAGTGGCTTTGCAGAAACAGGGAAAGAAGGGGCTCGGCTGCAGAACGAACTCCGCCGGGTCTGCCTTGAGCATGGCATTCTCTTCTGCGGACCGAACTGTGTGGGCTACGCCAACCTTCATGACAAGGTGGGAATGTACAGCGCCCCTCTCTCTCCAACTCTGCGGAAGGGGGCGGTCGCAGTAGTTGCGCAGAGTGGGTCGGTGATTCTTGTCCTTGCCAACAGCAATCGGGGAGTTGGATTCAGCACGCTCGTATCGAGTGGAAATGAGGCTGTCCTCGATACGACGGACTACATTTCCTATCTCCTCGAGGATAGGAACACAGAGGTCATCGCCACGTTCCTGGAAACGATTCGAAGGCCAGAAGCCTTCATCCGGGTTTGCGAGCGCGCGGCGGAGCTTAAGAAACCGGTCATTGTGGTGAAAATTGGTCGCTCTGGGCTTGCGCAGAAAGCGGCCCTCACTCACACGGGGGCGTTAACCGGTTCGGACAAGGTCCATGATGCTCTCTTCAAAAAGCTTGGGGTGATCCGAGTCGACGACCTGGACCAACTTCTCGAAACCGCAGAAGCCCTGGTGCGCTGCCGAACGCACCTTCCCGAAGGGGGAAGAGCAGGGGCGATCACGGTGTCTGGTGGCGAGATTGGCCTGATCGGAGATCTCTCGCAGGGTCTTTCGATTTCCTTCCCTCCCCTTTCAAAAGAGGGGTACGATGAGCTTCGAAGGAGGCTGCCCCCTTTCACGGCGGTTTCAAACCCCCTGGACGGGTGGGGAAGCGGTGATCTCGTGGAAACTTATCCAGCCTGTCTAGAGGTTCTAGCCAAGGAGAGGGAGATCGATCTCATCATCGTTTCCCAGGATTCCCCTCCTGGCATGGCGGAGAAGCAGGTGACGCAGTATGCAGATGTTGCACGGGCCGCCGTCAGGACCGCCGCCGTCGGAAAGCCTGTCGTGGCCATGAGCCACGTCTCAGGAGGCCTGGACCAGACGATCAAGAGGATTTTGGATGATGGGAACGTGCCGTTTCTCCAAGGGACTCGCGAAAGCCTCCTGGCCATTCATCACCTGGCCGAATATAGCCGTTTCCTAAAACGGGACAGAACCGTCGAAACGCCTGCTGAAAAGTCACCCAAAACCTTACCAGACATTCTCGAGAGCCTCAAGGGCAAGAGACGGGTCCTTGGGGATGATGAGGCAAAGAAAATTCTCCAAGCCTATGGGATTGAGATCGTGAAAGAGGTGCTCGTTCAGTCAGGTGACGAGGCCCTGAGGGCGGGCAAAAGAATTGGACACCCGGTGGCACTGAAGGGTCTGTCCCCTCATATCCCTCACAAAACCGACGCGGGTCTTGTTCGCCTGAATGTCCGGAATGGAGAGGAGTTGAGCGCTGCTTACGCACAGATTCACAACAATGCAAAGGCCTTTGATCCGAGGGTCAAACTTGAAGGGATCCTGATCCAGGAGATGGTCTCTCCCGATGCAGCAGAGATACTGGTCGGCATCTCGAGAGACCCTTCCTTTGGTCCTGTCGTCGTTCTGGGCCTGGGTGGGATCTGGGTCGAGCTGCTTGCAGACACTTCTCTGAGACTCCCACCCGTCAGCTTAGAAGATGCCCTGGAAATGATCTCCGAGCTCAAGGGGAAGCAGCTACTGGAAGGATTCCGTGGCAGGCCCTGTGTCGATGTGACCTCCCTCGCCGGGGTTCTTGTCCAGGTCGGCCGTATGGCGGTCGATCTGAAGGAGGTTCTGATCTCCCTCGATCTCAACCCCCTGATGGTCCTTCCGGGGGAAGAGGGAGCCCGCGTCATCGATGTCGTTATGGAAGTCGGAAGCACTTAATTTCTCTTAAAGGAGCGCTTAATGAAGAAGGTTTTGTTGTCTGGAAACGAAGCGATTGCACGAGGTGCCTACGAGGCAGGGATTCAGGTCGTCGGTGGATATCCCGGTACGCCGAGCTCTGAAATTCTTGAAAATATGGTCCAGTACAAGGACATCTACTCGGAATGGTCCGTGAATGAAAAGGTGGCCATGGATATGGCTGCAGGCGCTGCTTATTCGGGTCGAAGGGCCATGGTGACGACCAAGCAAGTGGGAATGAACGTTCTTTCTGATTCATTGTTCTACGCGGTCTACACAGGATTGGAAGCGGGACTCGTGGTCGTGACGGCCGACGATCCAGGGCTTTTCAGTACCCAGAACGAACAAGACAACCGCCACTACGCCAAACTCGGAAAATTCCCCCTCCTTGAACCGGGTGACAGCCAGGAATGCAAAGACTTTGTGATCAAAGGCATCGAGATGAGTGAACAGTTCGATGTCCCTGTGGTGATGCGAACGACCATGCGAACCTCACACTCGAAATCCTTGGTCACCCTGGCAGATCGACAGACGCTTAGGGGAGAAGTGGGGCCTTTTCCAAGGAACATGGAGAAGTATAACTGCATGTGTCTTTGGGCCAAACAGCGCCATCCCATTGTGGAACAGCGGCTGCTTAATCTGGCTGAATACGCGGACACGTTTCCCTGGAATCGGATTGAATGGGGAGAGCGAAAAATCGGCATCATTGCTAGCGCGGTCGTCTATGAGTATGCCAAGGAGGTTTTTAAGGGTGCCTCGTTTCTGAAACTTGGGATGACTTATCCCCTGCCCAAGGGCCTCATCCGGGAATTCTCAAAAGGCGTGAAGAAACTCATCGTCATTGAGGAGCTGGATCCGTTTATTGAAGAACAGATCAAAGCCATGGGGATCCGCTGTATCGGAAAGGAGATTTTCCCAGTCTGCGATGAGCTCCTTCCACAGACGTTGAGAAGATTGGCGATCGAAGCGAAGCTCCTGCCCAAGAGAGAAAAGGGAAGACCTCACCTATCGGCTCCTGTAAACCTGCCAGGTCGGAGCCCGGTCCTCTGCCCGGGATGTCCCCATCGGACAAGCTTCTTTCTTCTGAACAAGATGAAGGTGCCTGTGGCTGGAGACATCGGGTGCTACAACCTCGGGACTCTACCTCCCTTTAGCGCCCAACACACCATGGGAGCCATGGGGGCGAGTATTGGAGTTCTCCACGGGATGGGAAAATCAGGACTTCCTGAGCCAGGCGTTGCCACGATTGGAGACTCCACCTTCTTTCATGCCGGCATTCCACCTCTTTTGAACATGGTTCACAACAAAGGCGTTGGAACCGTTATCATCATGGACAACAGCACGACCGCCATGACAGGCCATCAAGACCATCCGGGGATCGGTTTCACGCTCATGGGTGAGAAGGTGAAGAAGGTCGACATCTATGAACTGGTGAAGGCCATCGGTGTTGAGAAAATATTGAAGGTGAACGCCTTTGACGTGAAAGCAATGGAGATGGCTCTGAAGGAATGCACCTCTTATCAGGGGACGGCTGTTCTCATCGCCGAAGGAGAATGTGTGTTCATCTCGAAAGACCCGCAACCTCCCTATGAGGTGGATCTCGACCTCTGTACAGCCTGCGGGATTTGTTCCCGAATGGGGTGTCCTGCCATCGTGAAGGTGAACGCCCTGCATGAGAAGACGGGAAAGAGAAAGACGGGGATCGATCCGGTGCTCTGCACTGGCTGCGATGTCTGCAGGCAGGTGTGTCCGACAGGTGCGATCAAGAAACCGGAAAAGAAAGCAGCATAGACATCAGATGGAGTGGGGAAATTATGTCACAAAAAAATATTGACTTTCTGATTGCAGGCATTGGAGGGCAGGGGACGGTCGTTGCCAGTGACATCCTTTCCGATGTCGGGAGCGAGAGTGGCTACGACGTCAAAAAGTCGGATATCCTTGGGTTGGCAGTAAGGGGTGGCAGTGTTGTTAGCCATGTCCGCTGGGGAGAACAGGTCCATGCACCCATGATTGAGGAAGGGACCGCACACTTTCTCGTCGGATTCGAGTGGCTAGAAACCCTCCGAAGATTGTCTTATGTCCACTCCAAAGGGACCATCGTCGTGAACGACTGCCGACTCGATCCAATCACCGTGAGCTCCGGTCAATCCGACTATCCGGAGAGGGATGCCATCGTGACCGAATTGAAAAAAGCAGCCAAGAAGGTACACGTGATCCCAGGGTTACAGACCGCCCTCGATATTGGAAATGCTCGAACCCTCAATATCGTCGTGATGGGTGCGCTTTCAAAACTTCTCGAGCCTTCCCAGTCCCTTTGGGAGGGTATTGTCCAGAAGAGGGTGCCAAAGAAATTGGTGGACCTCAATCTCGAGGCTTTCAGAAAGGGAAGAGGCCTGATCAGGTAGCTGTCCAGTTCTTATGATCGAGTAAGTCAAGGAGCTGTTTATGAATCAAGAAAGTATGAAGCCGATCCTGTTTACGCGAGGGAACCCTGCCGAAGAGGCCCTTCCCATTGCGGAGATCATCGATTGCGCAAATACCGTTTTTCCGCGCGACGGGAAGATCGTTTTCCAATATGGCCATTACTCTGGATACTCTCCCTTGAGAGAATGGCTTGCTCGCCGTTACGATGTGAAAGTCGAGCAGGTTCTGCTCGGTAATGGGTCCATGGAGTTCTTTACATTTGTCGGTTCCTTAATGGTGAAGGCCGGCGACACCGTCTTTCTTGAGCGTCCGAGCTATGATCGGGCCATCACATCCATGAAAAGGGCGGGAGCTCGGATCATCGGGATTCCTCTTGAGAAGGATGGGGTGGATATCGATCGGTTGAAAGCTGAACTTACGACATCGACTCCAAAAGTGTTTTATCTTATTCCCGATTTTCAAAATCCCTCGGGAGTGACGACCTCCTCTGAAAAGAGAAAGGAACTTGTCCGATTAGCCGAGGAATGTGGATTTTACCTGGTCGAGGATGCCCCCTATCGGTTATTGCGTTATCGTGGAAAAGAGGCACCTGCCCTGAGAGATCTGCTCCCTGATCGCGTCATTCATATCTCTTCTTTCAGCAAGACTCTCAGCCCTGGAATGCGGATTGGATACATGATCCTTCCCCTGGCTCTGGCACCTTCTTTTCATAAGTGGAGTGAAGATACCTACATTCACCCGGTCCTTCCGACCGAGGGGATCGTGAATGAGTATTGTCGAAAAGGGCTCCTGGAGCCGAATATTGAGAAGCTAAAGAACCTTTATCGGCCAAGGCTCGACGCCATACTGAACGCCCTCAGGCAACATCTCAAGGGAGCCACGTGGATCGAGCCCGAGGGAGGGTTCTTTGTTTCGGTCACCCTTCCGGAGGCCATCGATGGCCATGCTTTATGGAAGAATGCGAGGGACTTCGGGATTGTTCTTACAGATGGAAGAGGGTTCTTTCCGGATGGAAAGGGAGAGAATTTTGTCCGGCTCCCTTTCTGTGCCCTTAGACCAGATGAAATCGAAGAGGGGATCCGGCGATTGACTAAGGCCATCGACGCCCATCGAAAATAGACCTTCCGACCAGAGGTGAGCCATGAAAAAGATACTGGTGATTAATCCTAATACCTCAAAGAGTATGACGGACCACATCAGGCAGGAGCTCGAACAAATCAAACGCGCCGATACCGAGCTTACTGTGACTTGTCCTGACAAGGGTCCTGAAACCATCGAATCCGCTTATGACGAAGCCCATGCCATTCCACCCACACTCGAACTGGTCCGAAGGGCAAACCAGGAAGGGTATCATGCTATCATCCTTGCCTGTTTTTCGGATCCTGGACTCGAAGCAGCTAAAGAGATTTCGAAAATCCCGGTGATTGGGATTGAAGAATCTTCCCTCCACATGGCTGCCCTGTTGGGAGCAAAGTTTACTGTGGTGACTCCACGCAGGCAAAGAATACCCTCGAAAAAGGAACATGTTTACATGAGAGGAATGGAGCACTTTCTCGCCTCGGTTCGGAGCCTCGATCTTTCAGTGGCAGAGACTGATTCCGACCCGGAAAAGACAAAGAGGCGGATTCTCGACGTAGCAAAGCAAGCGGTCGAAGATGGGGCCGAAGTGATCATTCTCGGATGTGCAGGCATGGCAGGCTATGCTCCTGAAATTGAATCGAAGCTCAATGTCAAGGTCATCGATCCCACAGCCGTAGCACTCAAAGTAGCAGAGGCTATGGTCGAGTTGGGACTGACCCACAGCAAGATCGGATTATTCTCTACGCCTCCTGAAAAGACCTTTAAATAGGGAAGGACGAAACTTCCCCAAGAGGCAGTCCAAGGATTCAAACCCCTTCTGTACATGTCGATGATTGGATAAAGGAAAACATTCTGGTATTCTTGAGAATGAATTGAGATAAAAATACTTTGTGAAAGTGTCTCAAGCGTCTCAGAGCATTCTGTTAGGGACACTTACTCCTTTGATAGGCAACATGACCAATTCCCTCTTTGTTATTTCTTGGGTTTTGCAAACAACGCCTTTTTCGAGTGAAGCAATCTGGCATCTACCATCCCTTCGCAGAGCTTAAAAGTCACAGAAACGGGATCCAAAACCACCACTCCCAGACTTCGTGAAATCTCCTCACTGTAGCCGAGCATGGCAGCGCATCCCAGGATGATCACCTCGGCACCATCCTGTTCAACGGCTTGTCGAGCCACCTCCAGAATACGTTTCTTGGTGCGGTCCGGATCTGCATCCGTGTCGACGACGGACATATCCGTTGTCCGTACCGAAGCCAATCCATCTTCCAGCTTATATTTCCGAACATCCCTGTACTTGTGAGGAATTCGGTTTTGGATAGGAGTGAGCACCGTGAAGCTGGCCCCTAGCATTGCTGCGGCATGAAGGGTCGTCTCCTCAATTCCCACGACCAGGACATCGGAGATCTCCCTGGCCACTTCAAGACCTGGATCACCGAAATCAGCAATAATGATCGCATCATAACCCTCCCTGTTAGCCTTCTGTATCAACTTTAGCATCTGAGGGATCGCAAAGGATTCATCGTACCCCGTTTCAATAGATACAGGTCCCTCATCGGGACGAACAACCGTGAGTTCTGTATCCTGTCGCTTGATCTTGGAAAGTTGTGACCGGATATGGTCAGTCATCGAATCTGATGTATTGGGGTTTATGACCATGAGTTTCATGATACTTCTCCTCTCAAAAATCTCATCAACCGCCGCTAGGGTAGGCACCTGAGGCGATGTGGGGTTCTCTCCAATCTTTATACCATCCAAGGATCTTGCATCCTTCCTGGGTGACGAGAATCGTATCTTTCGACCTCATGATCTCACGCTGCGGTCCATAAATGATGGGATCGATCACCAGGACCATTCCCGGCACCAAAGCGGTAGTATTCCCCTCAATGAGGTAAGGCGGCTCGTGGGGTGTCACCCCGACGCCATGTCCTATTCCCAGGCCGCTGATTAACTCCAATCCCCGTTCTTCAGCGCGTCTCTTCACGGCTTCAAAAACTTGGTTACAGGCCACGCCTGGCTTGATATGTTTCATGGCCAGTTCTCGCAAAGCCACCAGGTCATCATAGGCCTCGGCCTGGTCCGGCGTGGGCTCCCCCATGATCATCATCCTGGCCGCATCTGACCAGTAGCCATTCAGGGACGCTCGCATCTCCACGCGAACCATCTCTCCGGGTGCCAGGCGCTTTCCCCACCCCACTCCGAACCTGGGGGCCAGGGGCCAGAACTTTCGCGCATGTTCCCCAGATGCGGCTTGCGAAACCGAGTGATACCCTACGAAATCGAGGTGCCTTTCCAAGCAATGAATCCTGATGATTTCGGCAAGTCCTTTTTCATAGCGGGAACCTGCAACCAGAACGTGATGAAGAGCCCCCTCGATTCCATGGTCGGTTCGATAGGCGGCCTCCTCCAGGAGTTCGACTTCACCGGTGGTTTTTACCGTACGCAGTGTCTTGAAGAAATCATCGCACCCGACTGGCTTGATTCCAGCATGCACTGCCTCCAAGACCTTACAGAACCGATACGGGACCCGGGCCATATCGATCCCGATCTCTGTCCCCTTCGTGGACTTGATCACTCCTGTCAGAAGATGTACCACCAAATCCACCACCTCTGCGACGGTGTCTGCACGCTTCATCTCGGAATAAGAGAAAATCTTCTTGATCCAGCTCCATTCATGAATGGTCCCCGTCCATTCGGATGGGCAGAAGATGGCGGGTTCTGCGTCCTTGACCCAAATGACTCCTGCAAATCGATCCTGGTGGCTATATAAGAACGGTAGGTGGGCACCTGTCAGATACTGGAAGTTGTCAGGACCCATGGCAATCACCGCGCCATACCCACTGGTCGCCATGGCCTGTTGTACCTTTTCAACGATTCCCAATTCTTTCCAATCCATCATTCACCTCCAGTATCATCAATGAGCAGCCCTGAAGCCAATGACGGCATAAAGTCTGTCCCAGTTCCTGTACCAGCTCAACAACCGAAAGCCGGTAGGCAAGATTTCGTAAGTATCCTTCGAGCAAATGAGTTGCCGGTCGGGGCCATACGAATAGATCGCGAGGACCAAAACCATTCCAGGCTTAAGAATGGTCCGGTCAGCAGGATTGAGGTAAGGGGCTTCCCGTTCGCTCACTCCCACCCCATGACCAACCCCGCCATCTTCCCAGAAATCGATCTTCTCTTTTTCGGCTGTTCTCTTGACCTGTCCAAAGATCTCATCACAATGGATTTCGGGCTTAAACATCTCTTCGGCGGCCTGCTTGAGATAGAGGTTCTTCAAATAAGATTCCTTTTCCCTTTGGGTTGGCTGTCCCATGAAGGCCATGCGTGCGGCGTTTGACCAGTACCCCGAGAAGTGGGTCGTAAGCTCCATCCGCACCAGATGATCCGGACGGAATTTCCCCTGAGGAGGGGCGTACCACTGTTGGCATTCGACCCCCTGGAGAGTGGCCACATGACCCACTCCCGAAGCGCCGGCCTCAAAAGCATGGACCCTGATGCGCTCCGAGAACTCCGAAAGTGTATAACCAAATTCGTCCATCGAGCCTTCCATATGGTTCAACGCTCCGATGATGCCCAGTTCGGAGTGCTTCGACGCGGTCTCAATGAGTTCTATCTCCTGCGGGGTTTTTTCTAAACGAAGCGCTCTAAAGAAATCATCAAAAGTTGTCCAGTTCACCTGTGGCAGCCTTCGGGTCAGTTGATCCATGAGGTGGAACGAGACGCGAGAGTGGTCGATTCCGATCGAACCCTTTTGAAGATCCAAGTCTTCCAACGCACGGGCCAGCGATTCAATGGCACTGCCATGGGGAAGGTCTCCCATTTCGCTGTAGGGAAGGATCCTTTCTCTCCAACCCTGATCTTGAATGGCCTCCTCCCAATCGCGAGGACAGAAAATCCAATCCTGCCTTTCCTTTGTCCTGATTCCAAAGGCCATCCGATCAGGAAAATGCGTGGCAAAAGGGAGGCAAACACCCGTCATGTAAGTAAAATTGTCGCTTCCGACGGTGACAACCGCATCGCACCCTTGGCTGACCATGGCTTGATGAATATTGGCGTCAATTCGCTGTCTCTTGTCTCTCATTCCAAGCACCCTACCTTCTTTCCCCGTATTTCATCCTCATTTCGAGATACCTGGACAATCGCGTGAGAGGGATGAGTACGAGGAGGTAAATAATGGTTGCAACAATCAGTGGAGTGGGATTGGCCTTCCAAGCCTGGATGATGAGGGCCTGTCGCATCAACTCTAAGATGCCGATGGTCGAACAGATGGCTGTCTCTTTCAGCAAAGCAACCATCTGCCCGGTGAGGGGCGGTACGACCACTCGAAAGGCCTGGGGTAAAATGACCAGTTTCATCGTCTTCAGGGAGTTGAAACCCAGTGCATGGGCGGCTTCGATCTGCCCGTGATGTACCGACTCGATGCCGGCCCTGAAGATTTCGCTGGAAAATGCACCGTGGTTCAACCCGAGGGTGATGACCCCTGCGACAATCCCCGAGAATTTGACTCCCAAGTATGGAAGAGCGTAATACACGAGCGCCGCAAGAACGATCGTAGGCAAGGCCCGGAAGATGTTAACATAAGAGACGATGAAGTAATTCAGGATCTTGTTGTTGAAGGATCGGACGACAGCGAGAATCAGACCGCTGAGGATGGCAAAAACGCCGGAGAAAAAACCCAGTTCGAGGGTGAGCCCGAAGGCCTTAAACATAGACGGCCATCCCTTGCCCGACATGACATCCTTGTTGAAGAAGACGAAGATGAGCCTGTCCCACTTGGCGCCGGAGTACCGGTAAAAGAGCCAACCAAAAACGACGAGAAGTCCCACCGAGGCAATCCCGCCCATCCAGGTTGGCCTTTCCCCATCTGTCACCACGAGACCGACCCAGATTAGCGACGCCAGAAAGAAAAAGGTAACGGAGATCCAATCGAGATACGTGAGTGTTCCGGAGGGTGGGAGCAGAACGATCGCATAGGTCAGAAGGAATACGAGGGTTCCGACCAAATATTCGCTCCGACGAAACCATGGACGAAGCATGGCATGGGAGTGGCTTGAATGGGACCCCAGGGCCTGGTTGTTTGAGGGGCTCGTCATCATATCCAATGTCAGAGTATCTTGCTCAAAAAGCTCTTGGTTTTGTCGTGTACGGGTTTCGTGAACAGCTGAGCCGGCGTTCCTTCCTCGATGATCTTCCCATCTGCCAGGACCAGGATCCGATCCGCGGCCTCGCGGATGAAGCCCATCTCGTGGCTGACGACCACCATCGTCATCCCCTCATTGGCCATCACCTTCATAACGTCAAGAACCTCCCCAATCATTTCGGGGTCGAGCGCAGAGGTGGGTTCGTCAAAAAGCATGATCTTAGGTTCCATGGCCAGGGCCCGTGCGATCGCGACCCGCTGTTGCTGTCCGCCTGAGAGTTGATCCGGGTAACTCATGGCCTTGTCTGAAAGCCCCACTTTCTTCAAAAGGTCCATTGCACTGGCCGTCGCTTCTTTGTTCGGAAGCTTTAGAAGATGGATGGGCCCGAGCTTAACATTCTCCAGGGCCGAGAGGTGAGGGAAGAGGTTGAAGCTCTGGAAGACCATGCCGATCTCCTTTCGAACGGCATTGATGTCCACCCGTGGGTGGGTGATCTCTGTCCCGTCGATGTAGACCTCTCCCGAGCTGGGCTCTTCCAGGCGGTTGAGGCACCGCAGAAAAGTGCTTTTGCCTGACCCCGAGGCGCCGATCATGGCAACCACTTCCCCCCGGCCGACCTCGATCGAGATCCCCTGCAAGACATGCAGATCTCTAAAATATTTATGCAAGTCAACAACTTTAATCATGCTTTCTTCTTGACCCATTTCTTCATCCTTTTCTCCAGAATCCCGCTCAGATGGGCGAGGGGCAAGAGAATGATGAGATAGATGATGGTGACGGCAAACAGCGGTGTGGGATTCGTCTTCCACTCCATAATTTCCTGAGCCCTTTTCAAGAGTTCTTGGAGCCCGACGACAGAAACGATGGCGGTCGCCTTGATCAATCCAACCATCTGTCCGGTCAGAGGAGGAATGACCACCCGGAATGCCTGAGGAAGTATGACCAGACGCATGGTTTGAAGAAGATTGAACCCTAGAGAACGAGAGGCTTCCACCTGCCCGCGATGGACGGATTCAATGCCAGATCGAAAGTACTCGGTGACGAATGCGGAAGAACTCAAGGAAAGACTGACGATCCCCGCCATGTAGGCTCCCATTTGAATGCCCAGGAAGGGCAGGGCGTAATAGACGACAATGACAAGTGCCAACAGCGGGATGGACCTGAAGAAATCGATGTAGGCAACGATGAAAGTATTCAGGACGATGTTGTTGAACGATCGGGTCACGGCCAAAATCAACCCGACGACGATGCTGATGGCCGCCGAGATGACGAATAGGGCCAGTGTCTTATCCAGACCCGTCAGCAGGACTCCCCAGGCATCACTCATCAAGGTTCTGTTAAAGAACATCCGGCCTAACAGTTTCCACTGTGCGCCAGAGTACCCATAAATGATCCAGCCGAGGACAACCATGAACCCGATGGCGCCGACTCCTCCGAGCCACGCGGGTTTTTCCGGATCAAGGGTCACGATGGCGACCCAGCCCAAGGTGAGCAAGCCAAAGAGAATGATGAGGCCCCACTCGAAGGAGGAGGGTTGGCCTTTTTCAGGAAGGATGAGGAAGGCGTAGAGAATGATCAGCGCCAGAAAACCGAGGATGAAATCGTATCGCTGAAACCAGGGCTTGCGACGATGATAAGGCTTGGTTGGATGATGGAATGGCTTCTTCTCCTTGGAGTCGGTCACTTGTTGAAGCGCCCCTCGGCGCACCTTAGCTAAAAAAGAAGGGCCGGACAAGATTCCTCCGGCCCTGTGTGAGTTGTGTACGGGTTAAGATGAAGCCGCGTCGCCCCTCTCGTCGGCACAAACCGAATAAAAGGGGGACTGCATCTCGAACATTAGACCAAGGAGAGGTCTGCTCCTGTCACAGTTACAGCAGCGGCTCGTAAGGCGTTGTATAGATTTTTAGTGGAGGGTCTTCAGGTCCAGGGTCGACCCCCAACCACTTCTTATAGATCGCTGCCAACGCACGATCCCGTTTCATGTCGTTCTGGATCTTGTTAAAATCGTTCCTGAAAGGATCCCCCTTGCGGAAGGCTGCCGCCTGCATGAACTCGTTGCCCGCAGTGAACGCGACATAGATTTCGGGCATATCTTTGATCTGGAACTGGAGCCGGGTCTTGTCTCGTGCCACAGCATGAACGCGGCCACCCAGGAGGTCGTTCAACTGGTCAACGGATCGGTCATAGGTTTTGATTTCGTAAGGTCCGAGTTTGCTTTTGTTGTCTTCGAGCCATGCATGGTCGGCCGAACCCGCCTGGACGCTGATGATCTTTCCTTTCAGATCGGCCATGGACTTAATGTTCGAATCCTTTCGAACGGCGAAAGATAAGATCGCTCGAATCCATGGGTCCGCAAAGTCCATCATCACAATACGTTCCTTTTTAATCCATATATTTCCTGCCACATCCCACTTCTCGGCTTGAAGACCGGGGAAAATCCCGGCGAAGGGAAGGTTCGTGATGTCAATTTTCGCCCCCATGCGTTTGGCGACCTCTGTATAGAGGTCGATCTCCATCCCGACCAGCTGCCCCTTCTCCATGTACCCGAAAGGAGGGCTATCAGCATTCATCCCCACCTTGAGTACTTTCTGCGCTTCAACATTCGATATGCCTAGCAAGGTTAAAATTCCTACAAAGATGAGACATGTCATCCCCACAAAGATTTTCTTTCCTTCCATAACGATCTCCTTTCTCGCGTGTCGCGTCTCCTGCTCTCCCCTCTATGAATCTCCCTGTGTCCCCCTTTACTGAAAACCTCCGCTCTCAACCCTCCTGAAAGGGAAAGAGTGACTTCGCACGTATTAAAACCTCCGCAGCTACAAATGTCAAGCTTTTGTCTCAGTAGCTTGATAGGATTGCAGAAAGGCCTCCTTTCTAGTACATGTATTAATTTCTGAGTGTTAAAATGGGCTTCCTATTGCGTTATAATTCTACCATATTGAGCAGCACTAATATTCCGCCCCGTCAACACGAGAACTATTTTTTGCCCTGGAGGCTCAATCTTACCTCGTAAAATTGCAGCCAGTCCTACCGCCGCAGATCCTTCAACAATCAGTTGCTCATCTTCTTGGAACACCCTCATCGCCTGGAAGATCGCCTCCTCTTCAACCAGTTTTATTTCTTCAACAAACTGATGGGCAATACTGAATGTCAGAGGAGTGAGGGTTCCTAGCAGCCCATCTGCGATTGATGGCCTAATGTTAACGTGTTCGTGGCAGTATCCGTCCTGAAAAGAAAGGTACGCTCCAGGCGCTGCAGTGGGTTCGACTCCAATCAATTTTACTTGCGGATTGATTGATTTCACTGCTGTTGAAATACCCGAGATTAATCCTCCGCCACCGACCGGCACGACGATGAATTCCGCATCGGGTAGATCTTCCATGATCTCCAATCCAATAGTGCCCTGGCCGGCAACAATAAGTGGATGGTCATGAGAAGGGACAAAAACCCCTCCGCTCTCTTCAGCATAAGTTAGCGCTTTATTAAGTGTTTCAAGATAATCGTTACCGAATGGTATTACCTCCCCACCCTGCATTTTGATCTTATTCAGCTTAGTGGGCTCTGCTCCCACAGGCACAAAAACCTTTGTGGGGGGACGGCCGAACAAACTTGCCGCATAACAAAGAGCGAGACCGTGATTGCCACTGGAGCAGGTAATCAAACCACGCTTTCTCTCGTTCTCGCTGAGAGAGGAAACCATGTTGATCGCCCCGCGAACTTTGAAGCAACCACAGAATTGCCAGCACTCCATTTTGAGAAAGATTTCAGCCCCTGTCCTTTTGCTGAGAGTGGGTGAGAAGAGCAGAGGTGTTCTTTGGATATAGGGTTTCACTCTCCGATGGGCAATCCAAATATCGGCCACATGAAGAGTTTCAAATGATTTCATTAGTTCTTCTTTCTAAACCTTCCGGTTATTGTGCTTTTCTTTCAAGATTCATAAGCTTCCCGTCCAAATTCTCAAGAGCTATGGTGCAAAATAACATAATTCTTGTAGAAAATCATGAATGGGATAACAGAACTGTCCGGTTAAGAATCGAATAAAGACAATTCGTGTTTGGGCAGAAAGCCCATGAGTTGGGAGAAAGCGATTCGGCCCCAATACATTCGGTCACTCCTTCCCACGATGGTATGGAAAGAATATGACCGGAAAGAATGTCTAAATTGAAGTCGAAAAGGGTCATTATCGATAGCAATTAGTTGAATTCGTTTATGTTCTACAGAATTCTGTAAATCTTAACCGGACAGTACTGGGGCACAATTTTAAATAATAAATCATTGCCGGGAAGCCCCGCGCTGTGCGGGGGGAGCTTCACATTTCACCGTGATATTTCAGGGTTGATGTATGTTCTCAACCGTTTCGGACTCTGTAAAGCCAGCGTGAGACCCCCTTTGTTACCCCTGAAGAAAGATGAGATTGAAACACTGGAAAGATTGCTGAAAGATCTTGGGATTCGAATGAGCGGATGATTCGAAGAAAGACGAAAGAGCCAGTTGAAAAAAAAAGCAGGGTGAGCTATGTTGATATGAAATTGTGGACAGCTAAGAAACCTCAAGATGCCACAGTTCAAATATTCCTCCCATAGAGTGGATCTTCATTGAACAAACGGACGGCCATATGGAATATCTCGCGCCCAACAATCTAAAGGATGCACTGATTTTGCTGAAGAAATGGAGATCGAGAGGAGAGCTCATCGCAGGGGGGACGAATGTCGTTCCAGACCTGAGGGCAAAGACCTTACGGAAAGAGATTCTGATCGACCTCAGCCATCTGAAGAATCTTTCCTATATCAAAGAAGAGAAAAAAAGAATTCGGATCGGAGCTCTGACCACGATGCCAGAGATCGCCGCCTCGAAGACTATTCGAAGTAAGGCTTGCATTCTGTCGGAAGCGGTTGGGCAGATTGGAAACCCTCTGGTAAGAAACAGAGCTACCATCGCAGGAAATCTGGCAGACGCCTCTCCAGCTGCGGACAGTGCGGTGCCACTCCTCGTCTTGGAAGCGAGCATCGTAGTCGAGAAGCACAAAGGCAAACGGAAGCAAATTCCAATCAACGAGTTCTTTATGGGAGTGAACAAGACTGTGCTGAAGAGAGACGAATTGATCCGTGAGATCGTCTTCCCCAAACCAGCACCCTCTTCAAGAATGGTTTATTCCAAACTGGGGCTCAGGAATGCCATGGCCATCTCTGTGGTGAGCGTCGGAGTACTGGCAGAGATGGAGAAGGGGAGATGCAACAGAGCGAGGATCGCTCTCGGAGCAGTCGCCCCCACACCCAGGCGTGCCTATGGAGTGGAGAAGCTGCTCGTCGGTCAGGCCGTCACAGAAGAACTTATCGACCAGTGCTGTGAGGCGATCCAGGAAGAGATTCAGCCGATTACAGATGTTCGTGCGACCTTCGAATACAGGAGATCCATGACGTCTGTTCTTCTAAAGAGACTCCTGCAGCAAGTATTCTCTCAAGGACATGTATGAAGAAAAAACAGACCTACCCCATACAATTGACGGTGAACGGTGAATTGAAGAGAACAGAGGTTTACGCCGGAGAAACACTCCTCTATGCCCTCAGAGAGAAACTGGGCCACACGGAAGTGAAGGAGGGATGCGGGAAGGGAGATTGCGGTGCTTGTGCAGTCCTTCTAAATGGGAAGGCCGTTAACGCCTGCTTGACGCTTGCCCTTCAGGCCGACGGCCTGGAAGTTGTGACGATTCAAGGGATCGGTACGCCTGAGAGGCCTCATCCGCTTCAGACGAGTTTTGTAAAACACGGGGCAATTCAATGCGGTTTCTGTACTGCCGGAATGATTGTTTCAGCCAAGGCTCTGCTCGACAGAAACCCGCATCCGACAAGACAGGAAATCAAGGAAGGCATCTCAGGAAATTTGTGCCGGTGTACGGGGTACAAGAAGATTGTAGAAGCGATTGAAGACGCGGCCCTGAAATTAAAGTAGGCAGAAAGCAGCAAGCAGCAAGCAGAAGGCAGTAGACAAGAAGGATAATTGATCATTGTTTCTAATGACCAGTGACTCTAAGACCCAATGACTCATGACTCAACGACTAATGACCCAATGACTCAATGACTGAATGACCAAGCTCAGAGGTTAAAATGACTGAACTGAAAATCATTGGCAAGCCCGTTCCGCGACATGATGCTTGGGAGAAAGCCTTCGGGCTTACCAAGTATGCGGCGGATTTCTCGATGCCCGGTATGCTCCATGCCAAGGTACTGCGAAGTCCCCATGCCTCGGCCGGGATCGTCTCTATCAACACGGGCCGGGCGGAGCGACTGGACGGTGTAAAAGCTGTTTTGACCGCGAAAGACGTACCAAAGAACGAGTCGGTGACTCGGTTCGGTCAGACCCACACTGTGGGTGGAGGGTTCGAGGGGCTCTACAGGGTTTTGGCAGACAAGAAGGTGCACTATGTAGGCGAAGCAGTGGCCCTCGTGGCTGCGGAGACAGAGGAGATCGCCGACCAAGCCTTAGAACTGATTAAAGTGGAATATGAACCTCTTCCAGGAGTTTTTGATCCTCTCGAAGCCATGAAGCCTGGAGCACCACAGGTGGAAGAGGGGAGATCCAATATCATCACCCATTTCGAAGTAATTCAAGGGAATGTGGAAGAAGGTTTTGCTCAAGCCGATCTTATTCTCGAAAACACGTACCGAGTCCCTTTTGTCGATCATGCTTATTTGGAACCGGAGTCGGGGGTAGCCTGGATAGACGAGGACGGAGTGATCACCCTTCGGGTATCCACTCAGGTCATTGAGCACTTCCGGGGAATCGCAGAGGTCCTCAATCTTCCCCACAACCGGGTCAGGGTCATTGCTCCTTATGTGGGCGGTGGATTTGGGGGCAAGGAAGATATAACGGTCGAAAGTTTCATTGCCCTCCTCACTTACAGGACAAGGAGACCGGCAAAACTCACCTATACCCGTGAGGAATCGATCCTTTGCCATAGCAAACGTCATCCCTACGTTCTCGAGTACAAGACAGGCGCTAAGAAGGACGGACGTCTCACTGCGCTCAAGGCCAGGATCACTTCAGACTCAGGTGCGTACGTCTACCTTAGTCCATGGGTTCTGACCTATTCGATGGTGACTGCGGCAGGTCCTTATCGAATTCCCCATGTACATGTGGACGGGTACACAGTCCTCACGAATAATATCTACACGAGTGCCAACCGGGGATTCGGAGCCCCGCAGGTCTGTTTTGCCTACGAGTCCCAAATGGATGAGCTGGCCGGACGCCTCGGGATGGATCCACTCGAAATCCGAAAAATCAATTATCTGGCCAAGGGAGAGAGCATTGCCACGGGACAAGTGCTCGAACATCATGTGGGTCTTCCCGAGACCACCCAAAAGGCTTGGGAAGCTCTGGGAGCAAAGAGCCCTGGTCGAGGGAAAGTGAAAGTAGGACAGGGCATCGCCTCTGGAATGATGAGCTACGGCCGGATGATGTTTCTCCATGATACGTCTCGATCCTATGTCTCTGTTGAAATGGACGGGAGCGTGACGGTCCGGGCAGGAGTACAGGACATTGGTGGAGGTCAATCATCCTCTCTTTGTCAGATTGCCGCCGAGGTTCTTGGTGTCCCGCTTGAAGATATCAAGGTCTATTTTGGAGATACTGCTCTGACGCCACTTGCAGGCACGACGACCGCCACGAGACAACTCTACATGTCGGGTAATGCCACGCTCATGGCTGCCAAAGAGGTTCGTCAGACCCTTCTCAGGAAAGCAGGAGAGCTATTGGAACTTGATCCTGAAAGGCTCGACCTCGTTGACCGAGAGGTCGTGGATAAGGACGGCTCCGGCAAGATGCTCAGCCTCACAGAGGTTGTGAAGGCATGCGCCTCAGACGGTCTTCCCCTGTATCATGTGGCCCTCTTCAGGGCGCCGTTCAGAACACTCACTCAATTCAAGCAGATTGAAGGACAAGTCTTTCCGGATTTCACCTATGGCACTCATGCCGTCGAGGTTGCGGTGGATGAAGAAACAGGGAAAGTTAAGGTCCTAAAGCTCGTCGCGTCTTATGACGTAGGAAGGGCCATCAACAGACTCAGCGTGGAGGGTCAGCTTGAAGGCGGTGCCATTTACGGAATGGGTTATGGGCTGACGGAAGAGGTTGTCGTCGAAAAAGGACAGATTAAAACCCCTTCCTTCTCTGAATATCTTGTGCCCACGTCCATGGACGTGCCAGAGGTCGAAACGATCGTTGTGGAATCAGGCGATGGAGTGGGCCCTTTTGGAGCTAAAGGGGTTGGAGAACCATCCGTGAATTCGATTGCGCCTGCCATTGCAAATGCGGTATATGATGCAGTGGGAGTTCGGATTCGTGATCTCCCGCTGACTCCTGAAAAGGTCCTAAAGGCGATCCAACAGAAGGAAAAGAGTAAGTGATCTCACCGCAGAGGCGCTGAGGACGCAGAGAGAAGGTAGTACCATTTGCGTCTCAGCGGTGAATACGGAAAGGTGGGAAATGGAGAAGCCGGAATACCATGCCGTAGGCAAGGTCTCTGAACGAAAAGATGGAATAGCCAAGGTGACGGGCCAGGAGATCTATGCGTCCGATGTGGTGCTTCCTCGGATGCTGTATGGCCGTATTTTAAGAAGTCCGTTCCCCCACGCACGAGTCAAGAACATCGATACAAAAGCGGCAGAGAAGATGGGGGCAGTTTGTATTACGTTCAAGGACACTCCCAAACTGAAATACTGCGAGCGTCTCGTCAACATCCCGAGAGCCACGTACAAAGACCGAAGGGTTCTGACAGACCATCCGCTTCATGTGGGAGAGGCGATTGCAGCCGTCGCTGCGGAGACAGAAGCGTTGGCTGAACAAGCGCTCTCTCTGATTCGCGTGGAATACGAAAAGTTTCCCGTTCTTCTGGATGCTTTTGAGGCGATGCAACCAGGAAAACCATTGCTTCACGAGACGATTCTGGTGGGAGATGAAGAAAGAAAGATTGAGAACAACATCGCGGTACCCAAGTTGATTACTCAGGGGGATATGGAAAAGGGCTTCCAAGAAGCGGATGTCATCGTTGAAGAAGAATTCAAAACAGGACGTGTTTATCACGCTCAAATGGAGACCAAATCGGTTGTGTGTCAACCCGAGGCAGATGGAGGCATCATGGTCTGGACGACGACACAGACCATTCATAATGTCCGTCAACTCCTGGGTGAGCTCTTTCAAATTCCTTTGAGTAAAGTGAGTATCAGGAAGGTCTCTGTGGGCGGATCCTTCGGGTCAAGCATTCAGATGAATTCAGTCACCCCGATCGGTGTGGCTCTGGCTCTCAAGGCACGGCGGCCGGTGAAGATCTGTCTGACGCGGGAAGAGGACATGTATGATCACTGCAAGTATCCTTCTTGGATCAGGTTAAAGTTGGGAGCCAAGAAGGATGGGACCCTCGTGGCAGGCCAGATGAAGGTTGTGGTTGACATTGGCGCTCACAACACTCAGGCTTACTCTCTCTTGGGCTGTATGGCCGGATGGTGGGTCTCGCTTTATCGACTCCCTCATCTTGATTACGAAGGAAAGGCGGTCTACACCAACAAAGTTCCGGCCTGCGCCATGCAAGGGTTCGGGAATCCGCAGGTCAATTTCGCAGTCGAATCGATGATGGATATCTTGGCAGAGAAGCTGGAGATAGACCCCGTTGAGCTTCGGCTGAAGAATTATGTAGGACTGGGGCAGACATTCTGGGGACAGGGACCTACGGTCCAATCGATCATCCGCAGTTGTGGGGTGGAAGAGATGCTTACCGAGGGTCCAAAGTTGATTGGCTGGGATAGACGGAAAAGCAAGACTGAGGGAAAAGGGCCTATTCGCCGTGGAATCGGTATGGCGCGGGGTTTCCATACCTCCGGTGCGGGTGCACCGATGCCAGGTGAGGTCATCGATTACTCCGGCGCCATTGTCAAGATCAACGAGGATGGTTCAGTTGATTTCATGACCGCCCTCATGGACCTAGGTGGAGGGACCCTCGACGGGCTGGCGAAGATTGTCGCAGAGGAGTTAAAAATCCCCCTAAGCAAAGTGGGGATTTCCCCCGTGGATACCCGGACGACACTCTACGATGTCTGCACCCATGCGACCCGGGGCATCTATTGTGGAGGCGGAGCAGTCCACAAGGTTACCAAACAGGCGAAGGAAAAGCTTCTAGAGATGGCCTCGAGGATCTTGCAGGCTCCTCCTGCCGCTCTAAGGATGGCTGTAGATGAGGAGGCGGGACAAGGGGTTATTTACATTGACGGGGTACCGGGGAAAAAAGTGACAATCGGAGAAGTCGCCAAAACAGCTCAGATCAGCGGTTGGGGTACCATCTCGGCATCGGACAGTCTCCGCCAGGTCAGCTGCCCCCCTTGCTTCATTGCCCATTTTATCGAAGTCGAAGTGAACACAGAGACCGGCGTGATCAAACCGATCCGGGCTGTGATCTATGCCGATGTGGGGCAGGTGATCAATCCAGACCTCGCGGACGGGCAGCTCTACGGTGGGCTGTATCGAGGGTTGGGATATGCGTTGATTGAGGATACCCACTATGATGAGGAAACAGGTGAACTGCTGAACAAAGGCTATATCACCGATTTCAAGATGTTAACGTCCGATGACTTACCCGAGATCGAGAAGATTGAACTTCGCTTTGCGGACACCTACGAGCCCACGGGGCCCTTTGGTGCAAAAGGGATCGGGGAAGCAGCGCTCAATCCGGTAGCCGCCGCCCTGGCCAATGCTGTTTACAACGCTATTGGAATCCGATTCAAAGAGATTCCCATTAGACCTGAGCACGTTCTCGAGGCCTTGAAAGGTAGGAACCCATAACATGCCCAATTCGCACATCCTTTCGCAGGAGTTTGAGTACTTCGAACCACGAACCATAGAGGAAGCCCTCTCCCTTCTCGCCAAATATGAAGGGAAGGCCAGAGTGATTGCTGGCGGAACGGACCTGCTGGTATGGATGAAGATGGGAAGAGTCTCTCCAGAATATCTTATCAACATTTCCAGGATCCCGGCGCTTCGTTACCTGATCACAGACAAAGGTCTCCGGGTTGGTGCACTGACACCTTTCAGAGAAGTGGAAAAGCACGGGTTGATTCAGAGAAAATATACTGCCTTCTATGAAGCGGCCAAGGCTGTAACATCCGTGCAGATCAAGAACATGGGAACCATCGGCGGAAATCTATGCAACGCATCGCCGGCTGCGGATTCGGCACCTCCTCTCATAGCCTTCGGAGGGCAGCTCAGATTGGCGGAGGGTAAGAAAGAAAGGGTCATTTCTATTGAGGAGTTCTTTGTGGGCAACGGGGTCACCTGTCTTTCCCCAAAGGAATTGCTTTTGGAAGTTCTACTGGCCGAAGCTCCCGCGTCCACAGGAAGTGCTTTTATTAAAGTGGCAAGAGTGGCTGCCGATCTAGCGAAAATCAGCATCGCTGCCAAAGTGGTACGGGATGGAAAGTCTTGTCAGGATTGTGGCATTGCGATGGGCGGAGTTGCCAAAGTTCCCATGAGACTTAAAAAAACAGAGGAAGTTCTGAGAGGTAGGAAATTCGACCCAGCACTTGTTGAGAAAGCGGGTCAGGTGGCATCCGAAGAAATTCAACCCCGTTCAAGACGCTCGACCTCTTTCTACAAAAAGGAAGTTACCAAAGTTCTCATTCGAGATGCCATTAACCTTGCTTGGGAGAGAGCAGCCTGAGATCAAGAGTTAATCATCAAAGAGCTATGGCCGATGGAGCCCCACGGGCAAAGCCCCTGCCTAGCGCAGGCAGGTGTGGGACCTTGCCAAACGCCCATGTGGGGTGACATTCCGGTCACACGATGGCGCATTCCTCCTCCCGGTGAGAATAGGGAGGTCTTCTGCTGCCGGAATGACTGAATGACCCATGACGAATGCCCACTATCGTCACCGAGAGTCGGAAATGAGGAGGGAGACAGATGTCTATTGACATGAAAGGTAAGTCTTTGGCGAGCTTGGACGATTTGACGAAAGAAGAAATTGAGCAAATTCTGAAGACCTCAGACCTTCTAAAATTGCAGCTTTACAGAGGCCAAGAGCACCCGCTTCTAAAAGGCAAGACGCTCGCTATGATTTTTGAGAAACCATCCACAAGAACTCGAGTTTCCTTCGAGGTAGGCATGTGGCAACTGGGGGGATATGCACTTTACCTCGGAGCCGGAGATCTCCAGCTAGGCCGAGGAGAGACGATTGGAGACACAGCCCAGGTTCTATCGCGTTATGTGAACGGAATCATGGCTCGTGTCTTTGCTCACCAGACCATTCTTGACCTCGTCAAGTATTCGAGAGTGCCGGTCATTAATGGGCTCTCCGATTACTCTCATCCCTGTCAGGGACTCGCTGACCTCTTTACCGTTTATGAGAAGAAAGGGAGATTGTCCGGATTAAAGGTTGCCTATGTGGGGGATGGAAATAACGTGGCTCATTCACTCATCTACGGATGCTCCAAGATGGGCATGACCATTGTCCTGGGATGCCCCAAAGGGTACGAACCCGATTCCCAGGTAGTGGCGAGAGGGAAGGAAGAGGCGAAGCGCAACGGGTGTGAGGTGATTGTGACCAATGATCCGAAAGAAGCTGTGAAGGGCGCCGATGCGATCTATACGGATGTCTGGGCCAGTATGGGAAAAGAGAAAGAAAAGGAAGAACGGGTGAAAATCATGAAGCCCTATCAGGTCAACCGCGACCTCGTGAGACTGGCCAAAGAAGATTATATCTTCATGCATTGTCTGCCAGCCCATCGGGGAGAAGAAGTGACCAACGAGGTGGCTGATTCAAGAAACAGTGTCATTTTTGACCAGGCTGAGAACCGGATGCACACGCAGAAGGCGTTAATGGCACTTACGATGTAAACAAGGGGTCCAGGATTCAAGGGGCCTGGAAGCCAGGGGTTCAAGGGAACTATGGAATGCGAAGTGAGGATTGCGAAGTACAA
>Ga0315288_10001668_pt1 | contig 28812 bp, 23 predicted proteins | sample YL17G11_20_MG_FD_203454 | JGI IMG/M metagenome (GOLD analysis project Ga0315288, IMG submission 203454) | Sediment microbial communities from Yellowstone Lake, YNP, Wyoming, USA - YL17G11_20 | ecosystem: Environmental > Aquatic > Freshwater > Lake > Sediment | place: USA: Wyoming | collected... | reverse complement strand
CAATAGTGAATTCATTTTTTGTTTGAAAAACTTCCTGCAACATCATTTTGGTTTCATTCATAATGGTTAAAAAATCGGGATCCAAATGCCCGATCAGCGGTGTTGACATTGCTTTTAACACCCGAGGATGAACATCACTGGGTCCAGGTCCCATTAAGACTCGTTTGCCTGGATCAAGATCTTTATAATACATTTTATATTCCTCCTTTAATAAAACTAAACAAAAATATTAATTCAATTCATTTTTAAAAATAAAAGCAAAGAATAGGACTATTAAATAACTTTGCCTTTATATTCCACAGTTTCAACATTTATTCTTCAAAGCTCTCAGCAACTTATCGGGTGTTATAGGTAAATCTTTAATTCTAATACCTACTGCATCATAAATAGCGTTAGCTATCGCTGGAGCAGTAGGAACAGCAACCATTTCACCGAGTCCCTTTGCTCCATACGGTCCTTCCCTATGAGCTTCCTCTACTAATATAGCGTTTATTTCAGGCATATCCAAAGCTGAAGGAATTTTATAATCAAGTAAAGATGAATTAAGAATTTTCCCTTTTTCATTGAAAAGTAATTCTTCAAACATGGCATTACTTAAAGCCATCAATACCCCACCTTCAATTTGCCCCTCACAAGTTATAGGATTAATAGCTTTCCCCACATCATGAACTGCTGCAACTTTAATAATTTTAACTCTCCCAGTTTCAGTATCTACCTCTACTTCTACCCCTTGAGATGCATACATCCAAACTTCTGTAGTAGGTATTTCTACTTTTACATGAGAGGGAAAACTCCCCAGTTTATATTGGTAGTAGGTTCCTCGACCTAAAATGCTAATTCCTCCAGGATAAGTTTTTTTCATAATTTCAGTTATTTTTACTTTTCTTTCAGGTTCTTTCTTTACAAAAAATGATCCTTGTTCTAAAGCTAAATCTTCTTTATCTACTTGTAAAATATCCTGTGCTATTTTAAAAAGTTGTTCTTTGATATCTTGAGCAGCTTTTTTTACTGCATTCCCTAGATAAAAAGTAACTCTACTAGCATTACTTGCGGGGAAAAAGGGGGTAATATCTGTATCTGCTGGTAAAACTCTAATATTATTAAAAGGTATGCTTAATTCTTCCGCCACAATTTGAGCAAAAATTGTATTAACTCCTTGCCCCATTTCTACAGAACTAACAAATATATCCGCGCCAGCATCTGAATTTAATTTTACAAAAGCATTAGCCCCTGAAGGAGTTTTAGCTGTTTTATAACCACACGCAACTCCTTTACCTCTTTTTCTATTTTCTATAATTTTTCCTTCTCCTTTTTGAGACATATTTTCCTTTACTTTTATAAGGCATTCGCCTAATCCTACGGCGTGGGCTTCTTGTTTTTCTGTGGGAGTTATATAACCCTCCTCTACTATATTTTTTAATCTAATGTCTATTGGGTTGATTCCCAATTTATTTGCAATAATATCCATTTGTGATTCATAAGCCCAACATACTTGAGGAATGCCAAAACCACGATAAGCTCCTGCAATAGCTTTATTGGTATACACACAATATCCTTCTACTTTAATATGCGGAATTTTATAAGGACCTAATGATCCGGTAGCAGCTTTTCCTAGAACTATTGGACCTATGTCAGCATAAGCTCCGGTATCAAACATTATTTTTGCATATCGAGAAATAATCGTTCCATCTTTTTTAACTCCACTTTTTAATTTAATTATACTAGAATGTCTTATCGTAGTAGAAACGAATTCTTCTTCTCTCGTAAGCACTATCTTAACTGGTCGATAGTTTGTTTTCCAAGCTATCGCTACAATGGGCATCAATCCACTTAAGTTAAGCTTGCCTCCAAAACCACCTCCTATATAAGGAGGAGTGATAATCCTTACTCTGCTTTCAGGAATCTTTAAAGCAGCGGCAATAAGATTTTGTCCCCCATATGGAGATTGATCCGGAGCCCAAATTGTTATACTATCATCTGGATTAAATTGTGCAATTGCAACATGACATTCCATTGGTACATGTTGAGTACTAGGAGTGGTAAATATATCTTCAAATATAAAATCTGCTTCTCTAAATCCTTGTTCAATGTTCCCATTGGTTATTTCTATATAGTAACATATATTACTATTTTCCACCGGTTTAAAACCAGGGGAATATCTAAAATTATTAAAACTTTCATGAACTAAAGGCCTATCATTTTTAAGGGCATCTTCTACATTTAATACAGCAGGTAATTGTTCATATTCTACCCTTATCAAGTCTAATGCATCTTCCGCTATTTCTTGGTTAATTGCCGCTACCACAGCTATTGGTTCACCTATATAACGCACCTTTTCAACAGCTAAGAAGGGTTGATCTGCTAAAGGACTACCAACTAAAGGATTATCAAAATTAGTAGCAAATTCTTTACCAGTAACTACTGCTTTAACTCCAGGAAATTTTTCTGCCTTAGAGGTATCTAGATGTAAAATCTTAGCATGGGCAAATTTACTCCTTAAAACTTTTCCATAAAGTAGATTTGGAAATATTAAATCATCAATATATATTGCTTTTCCTGTAACTTTTTCTATAGCATCTACACGTGGAATAGGTTTCCCTACAACAAAATAATTTAACATTGTTCTCTCCTTTTTATCTTCTCTGCCGCAGAAATGATCGCTTTTATAATTTTAGTATAACCAGTACATCTGCATAGATTACCAGCTATTGCTTTTTTTATCTCTTCTTCTTTGGGATTAGAATTCGCATCTAATAGTGCTTTTGCAGAAAGGAGCATACCTGGGGTGCAAAAGCCGCATTGGACAGCACCTTTTTCAATAAAAGCCTCTTGCAGTGGATGAAGCTGACCATCCTTAGCCATTCCTTCAATGGTGAGTATATTTTTCTCATTAGCTTCTACTGCTAACATAAGACAAGAGTTAATAGGCCTACCTTCTAAAAGAACCGTACAAACTCCACACTCCCCAGTATCGCACCCTCTTTTTGTCCCAGTAAGACCGATATCATACCTAAGTAAATCCAGCAGAAGAAGGTTGGGTTTTACATTAAGTTGGTAAGATTCTCCGTTTATCTTTAAATTTATCAAACAATTCATAAATTTCTCCTTATTTATTTACTTAATTTTATCTAAAGCCTTACCTAATGCCCGTTTTACAAAAACTTTAACCATCTCTCTGCGATACTCTGCTCGAGAACGAGGTGAAATCTCATTAGCTGCTATTTCTGCTGCTTGTCTAAAAATAACATCTTCGGCCCTTTTTCCTTTTAGGAACTCCTCTGTCATTTTAGCTCTTATAGGCATAGGAGCAACGGAACCTAAGCCTATTCTTGCCATAGTGCAAATTTTATGTATTAAATCATCAACGGCAATCAAAACCCCTACTCCAACAAGAGATTCATCTACTGAGGTTACTTTAGGAAGCCATAAATAAGATCCTCCATTATGTACTGGTAAGTTTGGTATCTGAATTTCAGCAACTAGCTCAGTTTCCATAAGTATATTTTTAAAGGGGCTTATAAAAAAGTCTTTAATCTTTACAATTCTTTCTCCTATGGTACTTATTAATTTAAGCCTTGAATCTAATGCAATCAATGCAGGAGCTGTATCTGCTGAAGGTGATGAATTACAAATATTACCAACTACTGTACCTCTGTTTCGAGTCTGAACCGTACCTACTGCCAGAGATGCCTCGACAAGAAGACTAAATTTTTCTTGAATAACAGCAGAATTCACTAAAGAATTATGAGTAACTAAAGCACCAATTTTTAACCCTTCATCTTCATTATGCTTAATGTAGTCCAACTCAGAAATGTTTTTAATATCAATCAAGTATTCAGGAGTTAAATTTCTCTGTTTCATCTGAATTAAAAGATCAGTCCCTCCGGCAAGTATTTTAGCTCTTCCTCTATATTGGGCTAAAAGAGAAATTGCTTCTGATAAAGTAGAAGGTTTAAAATATTCAAAATCTTTTATTTTTCTTAACACTTTTAACCACCTTTATAAGTTTGCTTCTTCAGTATAAAACTTTTTTCCAAATCTCGCCATTCTTTAATCCTTATGATAAACATTGGCTGCAAGAATGTGGACTCTCTATTGAATTTAAACCATAGGATCTATTTTCCTCCCTTGAGGTTTACCCATAATTTTTCCATCTTTCATTACAACATTACCTCTAACAATAGTATACACTGGTAAACCCTTTACTTTATATCCATCAAATGGAGTAATTTTAGATTTACTATGTATTTTATTTTTATCTATAACGCTTTCTTTTTCCATATCTATTACAGTAAAATCAGCATCAGTTCCAATATTAAAACTACCTTTCTGAGGATACATGTTAAATAACCTTGCAGGATTTTCTGAAGCAAGTTTGACATATTGGTTTAGAGATATCCTACCTTCATTAACTTGCGTTAACATCAAAGGAACGTTAGTTTCTACTCCTGAAAAACCTGAAAGTGCCTCCCAAATATTCTCTTTAATTTTCTCTTCTTTAGTATGCGGAGAATGATCGGTAGCAATAACTTCCACTGTTCCAGCTTTCAATCCTTCCCACAATGCTTCACCATTTTCTGCAGATCTTACCGGTGGATTAATCTTAAGGATAGATCCTAACTTTTTATAGTACTCAGAATTAAGAAGAAGATAATGAGGTCCAGTTTCTGCAGAGACATCAATTCCCTTCGCCTTACCTTCTCTAATTAATTCAACTCCCTCTTTAGAACTCACATGACAGATATGAAGTTTACAACCTGTTTCCTTCGCAAAAAGGATGGCTCTTTTAATCGCCTCGGCTTCTGCAACGCTTGGATGAGCTTCCAAATGAGCCAAAGCATCAGTTCTACCATCTTCTTTAAGTTTTGCAGTAAAGAAATCTATAATTGCATTATTTTCCGCATGAACACCAATTCTTCTCCCTGTTTTTGCTACCAATCTAAACGCCTCTAACATTTCTCCATCATTTGGTGCAGGCACTCCTCCTACAGTAGCACCCATAAATATTTTAAAAACATTTATTCCTGCTTCTGCTAATTTAGGTATCTCTTGTATACTATTACTAACAATTGCAGCAATTAAACCATAATCAACATATGCTTTATCTTTTATAACTTCTAATTTTTGTTGATAAGCCTCTAAAGTACAGGTAAAGGGAATACAATTAGGCATATCACATACTGCGGTGATACCCCCCATTGCAGCCGCTGTTGAACCTGTGGTAAAATCTTCTTTATAGGTAAGTCCAGGCTCTCTAAAATGTACATGTACATCAATAAGTCCAGATAAAATATATTTTCCTTGTATATCGATAACTTCCTTAGCTCCTGTAAAACTTCCTTGCTTATTTATTGCAATAATTTTACCATCTTTTACTGCTATATCATCTCCCTCATAAGTTGCCTGTGAAGTTACAATTTTTCCATTTTTAATAACCAAATCTATAGACATTTAATTCCCTCCTATGAAACATCTGGTATTTATTATAAAGTTTCTAATCTCGATTTAGTCAATTGACCCTAATTTTAAATAATTTTAAGCTACTTTTTTACCAATGAACTATTTTCCACCACTATATTTCCCCCAACAATAGTATATTCTACTCTCCCTTTCATTTTTTTCCCCTCATAAGGGTCATTTCTACTTTTAGAATAGCTTTTAGATATATCATTGATCCATTCTTTATTAGTATCAACTATGATTATATCTGCATCCATTCCTATTCCAAGGCTTCCTTTCTTTTTTAAACTTAGGATATGAGCAGAATTGCTAGACATTTTTTTGATTACTTCACTAAGACTCAAAATATTTTTCCCTACTATTTCTTCTAAAACTAGAGAGAAGGCAACTTCTAAACCAAGCATACCAGGAGGATTATTATAATTAAATGCACCTAACTTACTGGTAAGATTATGTGGATCATGGCTGGTAACAATAACATCTATAGTCCCATCTTTAAGCCCTGTTAGAAGGGATTGTCTGTCTTCTTCAGAGCCTAAAGGAGGAGAAATCCTTCCGTTAGTATTATAATCCAAGACTTTTCGTTCATTCATACAAAGATGATGAATAGATGCTTCCACGGTTACATTTACCCCCCTACTTTTGGCAAAGCGAATATAATCTAAAGATAATTTTCTGCTTATTTCATTGAGATGTAATTTACCTCCAACCTCCTCGGCAAGAATAAGATCTCTTGCCACCATCACTGCTTCAGCAGAATTAGGGACTCCCACCAGCCCCATTTTTGAGGATAAAAAACCCTCTCTCATTACTCCTTTGCCACTTAATTCTATTGAATCCTCATGTACACTAAGAGGGACATCCATAATCTTACTATATTGTAAAGCCATTCTCATCAAATCAGCATCGTGGATAGATTGATTATCATCTGAAAATAACCGAACACCAGAATTATACAAACCATACATATTGGACAATTCTTTTCCTGCTTCACCTTTACTTATCGCTCCAATCGGTATAATATTCACTAAACTTACTCGATTAGCTTTCGAAATTATATATTCCACTACGACTATATTATCTACGATAGGATTGGTATCAGGCATTACTGCTACCGTAGTAAACCCACCTATGGCAGCACATTTTGAACCACTTTCTAAATCCTCGTCATCAGTATATCCGGGGTCCCTAAAATGAGCATGCAGATCTACTAATCCAGGTGTAACTATCCTTGCTGAAGCATCAATAATTTTAGTATCATCTTCAATTCCACCATCAATACTTTCCTCTATCTTTCCAATCTTCCCATTCTCGATTAATAAATCAAGAACCTTATCTATCTTATTTACCGGATCAATCAATCTTCCATTTTTTATCAAGATTTTAGGCATTATTAATCTCTCCTTTTAACAATAATTGGAGCAAAGCCATCCTTACTGCTACTCCACTGGTTACTTGATCTAAAGCTAAACATCTTTTACTATCATAAATCGCCGTAGAAACTTCTGAATCTCGAATCGCCGGGCCGGGGTGCATGATCAAAGCATCTTTTTTTGCTTTCTCCATTCTTGGCTCATTTAACTGATATAATTTAGCAAAATCACCTATGGAAGGAATGGCCGGTCTTAACAATTCTGCCCTTTCTTTTTGTATTCTATAAATATAGATTATATCTAATTCGCTGATAATATCATCTAACTTATAATAAATATTGACTCCCCAATCTTTAAAATATTCTGGTAAAAGAGTAGGAGGACCAATTAGGCTAACTTTCGTTCCTAAAGTTTTTAATCCAATGATTAAAGAGCGAGCCACTCGACTGTAAAGAATATCGCCAACTATTCCAACATGTATATCTTCAAAACATTTAATATGTTCCCACATACTTAATAAATCAAGTAAGGTTTGGGTAGGATGCTCATGGGTTCCATCTCCCGCATTCAATACTGAACCACTAAAATATTTCTTGGTCAGTTGAGGTATGCCACAGTCAGAATGACGAATGACAATGGCATCTACCTGCATAGCATTTATAGTCTTTATGGTGTCAACAAATGTCTCCCCCTTTTTTACACTACTCATTTCTACATCAAAATTAATAGTAAAGGCCCCCATTCTTTTTTCTGCTACTTCAAAGGAAACTCTGGTACGAGTACTGGCTTCAAAAAACATATTGACAATGGTATAGCCTTGAAGTAGGGTAAAACTCTTGGCAGGTTTTAACTTCATTGAATCCTTGTAATATTTACTTATTTTAAGAATAGTAAATAATTCTTCTTTAGTTAGTCCTTCTATCCCAAAAATATCCTTCTTATCCCATCCCATTAATAAATTCCCCTCCCTATATATTTATTTTATAAAGGTTATAAAAATAAAAAAATATGATAGACTATCAAAATATTTCTTTAAATTATTATATTTTTAAAAGTTTTCGAGTAAATTCCTAAATCAAGAATAAATTATTGAATAGGTTTATTTAAAGAATTTATAAGATCTTCAATTTCGATTTTTATATTCTTGACAGATATATTTTCATCTTTTAATTAGAATAATACTTTGATTAAATCTTAAACCTATTTAAAAGCCAATCCAATTATTTCTTCTATTGAACTATACCCCTGTTGAACAAGATATTGCTCTATCCCTTGAATAATTTCTACCATTACCAAAGGATTAATTATGGCTGCCGTACCCACTTCAACTGCACTTGCTCCGGCAAGTAAAAACTCGATGGCATCTTCACTATTGGAAATCCCACCTATACCAATAATAGGCAAATTTATCGTATGAGCTACATCCCAAACCATCTTCAAAGCGATCGGTTTGATGGCTGGACCTGATAAACCTCCTATCTTATTACCCAGTACTGGTTTTTTGGTTTTAATATCAATAGCCATAGCAGAAAGAGTGTTAATTAAGGAAAGGATATCTGCTCCTCCTCTTTGGGCAGCTTTAGCTATTTTAGTAATGTCCGTTACATTCGGAGAAAGCTTGACAATAATAGGCTTAGTAAAGACTTCTTTTACCTTAGCAACGGTTTGTTCGGTTAAAAATTCATCCTTGGCAATAATAATATTAGCTTCATTATTAGGACAGGAAAGATCCAATTCTAAAGCAGCTATTCCTTCCACTTTATCTAATCGTTCTGCCAATAATTTAAACTCTTTTGTTCCGTTGCCACCAATACTAACGATTACTGTCTTATTAGCCTTTTGAAAAACGGGTAATTTATTCTTAATTAAATATTCTACTCCCTCACCAGGAGTGCCAAGGGCATTAATTAAACCAGCAGCGCTTTCACAAATTCGAGGAAGGGGGTTTCCTAATCGTCTTTTTAAAAAAATACTTTTGGTCATTACTGCACCCAATATTTTGGGGTTATAGGGCAATTGGGTGTGCCCATCTAAATCAAAAAGACCAGAGGCAGGAATAACTGGATTTTTTAGTTTTAAACTTCCTAAATTCACCGAAAGATTAACTTTTTTCATTATACCTCCACCTCATCAACCGGAAATACTGGTCCATCTTTACAGACTAATAGATATCTATCTTGATGATTATTAGCTTTTTTAGCCCTGCAGATACAAGCTTTACATGCGCCTATGCCACAAGCCATATGTTCTTCTAATATAACCCAGGCCTTAAAATCATAGGTCTCTTTTAAAGATTCTATATGATTCTTTAAGCGCTTAGAACCACATGTATACACTGCATCAATCTTAGTATCTTTTAAGGTCTTTTCTAAAAAATCGGTTACCTTACCACTTACACCCAAAGAAGCATCATCGGTAGTAATATAAATTAATTTAGCTTGGTCTTTAATTTCTTCTTTCCTAAGAAGTAAATTTTCGGTGGTAGCAGATAAATAAGCGTATACTTCTATTCCTTTTTCTTTAGCGCTATCTACAATAGCTAACATCGGGGCTACTCCAATACCTCGGCTAACGATGGCAATTCTCTTCATATTTTGCGTAAATTTTATACCATTACCTAATGGTCCTAATAGACTTACTTGATCATTAGGTTTAAGATAGCTCATAATTTCTGTCCCTTTACCAACCTTTTTATACAATAGTTCAAAAGATCCTTCTTTATGAAAAATACGATTAAAAGTAAAGGGTCTTCTTAAAAATGGATCACCTTGTTTCCATGCAGATAACATAATAAATTGTCCTGGAATGGCTTCTTTCACAATTTCTGGGGAAAATATTTTAAGGATAAAATGGTTTTTTATTATTTCTGTTTGATTTAAAACTTTAGCATAAACTTGAATCAATTTATCTCCTCTCCAATCTTTCTCCTTGCCCTAGACACAATCTATTTTCCATAACCTATACATAATTGAATACTTTAGAGTTAAATTTATCCATATATAATATATATTTTAGTTTGATGGATATTTATTCTAATCTATTTTTGGAAAGACCTAATTCATCTAATTTTTTTCTTGTAGGAATTCCTTTTTCATTCCAACCTCTCAATTGGTAATACTCCGGCAACATTTTATCCAAATCAAGAGTTTCCCCTTTTGCAATCCCTTCTGGTACTGGTTCTAACCTAAAGCGATCTGGAACTCTATCGTCTTTATAAGTTAAACCCATTTTTAAATTATATATTCTTTCTAAATTAACTATCCTTTCACCGATAGTAAATAAATCCTGCTCACTAAATTTAATCCCAGTCAAGGCAGAAGTTATTTTGGCAAAATTGGCCATACTTAATTTAAGAGGCATAGCTACAATTTTACACATTTCCAGACAATCTGTAACCGCACTAAATTCTTCCGTCCATTTCACTAGTTTAGCCTTGCCTTTATAGGCAAAACGATCTGCTGCATCTTTAGTCCCAAAAACTTCTTCAGCGTCCTTTTTACTCCACAAAGATTCCGCTATGGGAAATGCTCTTAAATGATCAGCCCCCCTAGATGCTATAGCCCAACCCAGCCCCATAGCTTTAAGACCTCTTACGGCTTGAGCTGGCACCTCCATACCCTTAATCTCCAGCGCATAAGGCTTAGAATTAGGAATATATTCGGAGGCTTTTTTTACTCCTTCAGCTAATAAAGAACCAAGATTCTTAAGCAATTTTTGAGGCATCTCTTTCTTATCTATTTTAGCTAATGGCTCCTTATTAGCAATTTTTTCTACTAAATCAATGATGGATTGGTAATTGCCCCAGGACAAATCCAGATCATTGGCATTTTCTTTCTTAATAAGCCCTTTTTCATAACATTCCATGGCAAAGGAAATAACACCTCCGGTAGAAATAGTATCTAATCCATACTGGTTGCATAAATTGTTTAAATAAAGGATTGATTCTAAATTGCTATTATCACATCCTGAACCAAAAGAGACTAAGGTTTCATATTCTGGACCTTCTCCTTGCGTTCCTGCAAAAGGACCAGATTTTACCTTAGAATATCTACTACAATGAACCGGGCAGGAGAAGCAGGCTTTTCTTTTTGTAACATACTTTTCATATAATAACTCTCCACTTATTTTTTCTGCATCGTGATAATATGAACCTTGTGAATTTTTATAAGGAAGATTGCCCAATCTATTGTTTAAATTAACAATCATCGTAGTGCCGTAACTAGAGCGAGATTTATAATAGGGAGAAGAATAAATATTTTTTATCATTTCTTCTACACTTTCGGAGAATCTTTTTAAATCATATACACCAATCCCTTGGTTTCCCCTTACTACTACTGCCTTTAATTTTTTTGAACCCATTACTGCTCCCATTCCTGTTCTTCCCGCCGCCCTACTCAAATTATTTATTATTGCAGAAAATTTTACTAAATTTTCACCGGCTTGACCTATACTTGCAATTTGAACATCATTATCTCCTAATTTTTTTTTTATTAATTTTTCTGTTTCCCAAACATTTTTTCCCCATAAGTGTTCAGCATTACATATTTCCACTTTCTCATTAATTATTTTCAAATATACCGGCCGTTCTGCTTTACCGGTAATAATTATTTGATCATAACCAGCTTGTTTCAACTCTGCTCCCCAAAAACCAGCAGAATTAGAATCACCTAAAATACCAGTTAATGGTGACCTTGCGGTAATATTGTGCCTTCCGTTGCTGGGTACAATGGTTCCGGTTAGTGGTCCAGTTCCAAAAATCAAGGGATTATCAGGACCTAAAGGATCAGTATTTTTATTAGTAGTATCATATAAAGCTTTAATATTTATACCTCTGCCACCAAGATAATTTTTTAAAACTTCTTCACTTATTGGTTCAGTACTAATATTTCCGGTGGTTAAATTAACTTTTAAAACTTTTTTATTCCATCCGTAAGCCATTTTAATACCTCCATTTTATAAATCTTTCTTTTAAAGAATCCTTTACTTTCTTCTTATAATCTAATACATTATTAGAGCACCAATTAACACATTGGGGCGATCCATCACAAAGGTCACATTTTATCGCTTTCCCCGAATAGGGAGATAATTTAATTACATTAAATGGGCAAGCACTGATACAAGCTTTACAAGCGGTACATTTTTCTTCATCGATTTTTAAAATGCCTAAATCAGAAAGATAAAAAGCATCTTCTGGACAAACCAATTTACAGGCTTGATTATTGCAATGGCGACATATTATAGGTATATCTATGCCCTTATCCTCTACCTTTTTTATATAAATTCTTGCTGCTGAAGGATTAAAAATCCGATCATGATAAAATGAACAAGCTAATTCGCACATTTTACAACCGGTACAGTTGTTTTTATTTATAATCCTCAATTTATCTGACAAAAATATCACCTCTTTTTAAATTATAGTTTAGTATTGTGCCAATTATGTTCGGCTTCAATTTTTCGAATACTTTTTTGTTCACGCGGGAAAATGGTAATCCCTTCGGACTCCTCCAGGTAACGGACAAAATTATATTTATCTTCTACCCCATCTGTTCTTTTTCTTTCTTCCTCAGGGAAGGATTGCGAACCGGGTTCTAACTTTAGCACTAGGAAGGAAAGTTCATCTAATTTTAATGCTCTTTCCATTTTTTCTTTAAATTCAGCTACCGTTTTAACGGTAAAAGAATTTTTTATCCCGGCACCTTCAGCCATCTTGGCTAAATCTACATTTTTACTAGTATGGGTAGGATGCTCAGCTATAGTCTCATAACATTCATTATCCAGAATCATTACGATTAAATTCTTAGGCCTTTCATTACCCAAGGTCGCTAAAATACCCATATCTAAAAGTAAGCTACCATCAGTATCACTGCAAATAATTTTCCGATTAGGCAGGGCAACACTTAAACCAAAAGCAAAAGGAATGACAGCTCCCATTCCTTTTATATACATATTTTTAGGAGATGGTCTTAGATTATGCCATTCATCTATTTGTCCACCTAGCGAAATAACTGCTATTTCATCTGATAACATTGGAACTAAACTCTTTAAACAATCAAACCTTTTCATTTTTAATTTACCCCCTTTTTAATATTAAAGTCATTTTAATGTTTTTTATTCAGTTACTTCACCACTCAAAACTACAGCAACATGATATTTTGAAACTGCAGTATGATGTTTTGATCTTATAATAGTATCCTTTATTTCCTCATCTTTTCTTACAATAGTATAGGGGATACGCATCGCTTCTAAAAGTGGTTCCATATTAAGGCCATGACAGATACCCCACCAATTTTTCTCGCCAATATCTCCCACGTAGCTCATAATCATAAAAACCGGTATTTCATGAGTGTACCCTAACCTCGATAAAGACTCTATGGCTACTCTTAAACCTGAATTTTCCATCAGCATTACTGCCCCTCTCCCTCCTAACATCACTCCGGCAGCAATAGCAACCCCTTCTCCTTCGTTAGTCACTGGAATATACCTAAAATAAGGATCGGCGGCTAAGGCGGGATACAACTCTTTAAACCTTGAATCGGGAAGAGTAACAATCGTATTTACTCCTGCCTCTTTTAAGCCTTCGATCACTAGTTTTACTGAACTGTCTTTCATTTTAATATCTTCCTCCTCTGATTTATTAATTTTTATTATGAAGAAAATTAAATAAATTCTACTTTATTTCTAGATTTTTTGCGTCTTTAATAATAATCTTTTGTTCTTTCTTATTAGAAATAATATAAAAAATAAAGTGAAGATTGAGCCAGCAATCTTTAGAATCAGCAATTCATAACTTCTCAATTGAGGATTTGGAATGATTAATACAAGAGCAATGACCATTAAAAATATTCTCTCTATCATTTTTAACTTATTATTGATGGCATAACCCTCAAAAAATATTCCAATTAAATAGATGGCAATGGTAGTAAATGCAATAACCGTTAATTTTTGTATAACACTTCCTCCAATCAAGGCTAAGCTCGGATTATACAAAATAATAAAAGGTATAATGTAAGCCGCAACCGCTAATTTCATGGCTTGGAAAGCAATTGGTAAATGAGCTGCACCTGAGAGTGTAGAGGCAGCAAAAACTGCAAGACAAATGGGAGGTGTAATCATGGATAAAGTACCAAAATAAAAACAAAATAAATGTGCAGTAATTGGGAGTACTCCCAAATTAACCATGGCAGGCACAGCGAGTACCGCCAGCATGATATAAGCAGGAGTGGTAGGCATACCCATACCTAAAATGGTACTTGCCAGTGCGACCAGAAGAGCTAACAGGATTAAACTTCCTCCAGAAGCCTCCGTTAATAATTCAGAAAAACTGATTCCTAAACCGGTATAGGCAATAAGTCCAACGATAATTCCAGCAGCTGCACATAGAGAGATGATACTAAACATTTGACGACTAACTTTTTGTGCTAAATCTGCTAGCTCTCTTAAAGACCAAAAAGTCCGCCTAATGTGTGTGATGAAAAGGGATACTATGAATGCTGCTGCAACGGCACATAGGGCAGCAAGTGGAGCACTTAGGTACATAATAAAAAGGGTATAAAACAAAACAAATACTGGTATAAGAAATATCCACCCTTTTTTTATCGTGGCTTTAAGCGGTTTTATGTATTCCTTAGGTGTACTTCCAAGATGAAGTTTTATGGCTTGACTATCCACCTGGGTAAAAAGACCAAAATAATAAAGAATGGCTGGTATAGCTGCTATAACACATACTCTAGCGTAGGGTATTCCTAAATAGTCTGCCATAACAAAGGCAGCGGCGCCCATCACCGGAGGCATAATCTGACCTCCTGTAGAGGCTACTGCTTCTACCGCTCCAGCATAATAGTCCGGATAACCTGTTTTTTTCATCAGAGGTATGGTTATCGTTCCGGTAGCTATTACATTGGCAACCGCACTCCCTGATATAGTTCCAAAGAGAGCACTTGACAATACAGAAACTTTAGCAGGTCCTCCCCGCACTTTTCCCATTAGAGTAAACGCTATATCCATTAAAAAATCAGCTGCTCCCAATTTTATCAATACTGCTCCAAAAAAAATAAAACCAAAAACTACTCCAGAACCGACACCAAGAGGCAGGCCGACTAAAAAATCAGATCCGAATAAAATTTGTTGAAACATTCTTGACCAGCTTAAGGGGGAAGCCCCCAACAATCCCGGAAGTAAATAACCCCATTTTGCATAAATAAAAAATATTAATATCACAATTACAACTGATATCCCAGTACTTCTCCTTACACTTTCCATTACAATAAAGAAAGTTAATATTCCCAAAATTACTTGAATGGGTTGAATGACTCCTATAGTTAACAATACTTCAGGGATATATAAAAATGTCCAAAATCCTACGATTAAAGTACAAACTGCTAATATTAAATCATACCATTGGGGATTATTCTTGGGAGCACCTTTTTTGGCAGGAAGAGTTAAAAATAAAAGAGCTACGGTTAGTGACCAGAATAATATCTTATATTGTTGGAAAAAAAAGGAAAATCTAAAAAAAATAAGTGGAATATCTACAATGAAAAATATTCCGACTAAGGGAATCGATACTCCTAAAATTAATCTTATAATATCTATAAAATTACCTTTTTTGCTTTGATTATTTGATAAATTCTTATTCAAAAGTATACCCTCCTTCTTACTTTTGTTAATATTTTTTAGAATTGATTGTCAGCATTAACCTTAAAAATTTAATACTGACAATCAATTCTATCTAAAAATCAAGTTATTTCATTTCTTCCGCTTCTAAGGCAAGAAGCACAGCTTGGTTATCTGCAAAATCCTGAGACCATATCCCTTTTTCAGTATAAAATTTAATTGCACCCGGATGATAGGGAACGGTAAAGCCTGGGGTAATTAACAATTCAGGTGAGGATAAAGTGCCTAAGTCAGGGTCAATAGCTCTAACTTCGTCGATATGATCCCAGATGGATTTAACTATGGCATAGGCCTCTTCGTCACTTATCTGGTCTCCTCTTGCCATATAATAATCCTCTGTTTTTAACATAGATGTTGGTTTTATTACTCCCGGAAGTAAAGGACTGGGATTAACCGTAACGACTGAAGTATGGTATCCATAAGTATCTTCAAAGGCTTTTAGCCCTTCTGGAGTTGTATTTATACTTATGAAATACACATCTCTCATGGCGAGTAACTCTCTCATGTCGGCTCCCCCAGGACCAGTATCGCCTATAGCATCAACCCTATTCTCCAAAAGCCCCTCAATTCCATCACCAACACCAGCGACTTCTATCCATATTACATCTTCTTTGGTAAGCCCCCAACCATTTAAAAAAGCTTCGGATGAAGCTTCATCTTGAGGCTGTGCAGTAAATCCTCCCACATATCTTTTTCCTTTAAGATCGGCACCAGTTTCTATTCCTCTTCCACCAGCTACTAATGTCGAAAAATAGGTCATAGCTCCGCCAAATAACAATCGAAGGGGGGTGACTTTGGTAATTTGGTCATAAACTTGAAATTCCTCTCCTTTAGTAAGCCAGGATAACTGAGCATCAAAATTATTGTGCACACCTAATTGAGCTTCTCCTGTCGCCAAAAGTCCGGAAATTTCAGTAGATCCAGTAGTGGGCTTTACTTTTATATTTAAGTTAGCGGTATTATATTTGTTAATAATCCGAGCAATTCCTGCAGTACAACCATATGTACCACTATCCAGTGGATCAGTAGCAATAGTAACTATTTTTGCCGAACCTGCAATCGAAAATACTATGGAAAATAACAAAATCCAAATTAATAAAAATATTATTTTGCTTCTCATTTTACAAAAACCTCCTCTAAATTTAAAATTCATAACATAGAAAAAACAAAAGAGATGATATTATTTATATATTCCTCCCTCCTTTCTTGGTTATAAGCACCCTACGCGAAATTAGAAAACTCTTATCTACTAACAGCTTTAACGGACACTTATTTTTAATATTCCTTTAATTTCTAGAAATTTTTTATATAAATGGTTTTAAAAGGTATTTTTTAGATTTTTTAGATTTATTCTTTCTTCAAGAGGAGAAGGGTAAAAATTTATTTCTTTAATTTTGTAAGCCCTTCAGATTTTATATTTATAATTTTTGTTTTTTCCTTATTCCTCCTAATATTCTTTATTTTGCTTTTTTACTTCCTCGCCTTAGAGTATCATTATTTAATAAAATATTTTTAATATTTAAATATTTTATTTTCATAATTTTCAAAGTTACTTAATATATTACTAAAATTCTCAAAAGATACTATCCGCCTGCAATATTTGGCATTATTAAAATTTCGTCTTGATCTTTTAATTTAAATTTTAGATCTCTAACTGGTTTATTATTTATAAAAACTATAATATTTGGTGACAAATTTTTTCCATCTGAATCTAAAAAATATTCTTTTAGGTTGTTTTGATATTTCTTAAATAGTAAATTTAACAAATCATTAAAAGTTTCACCATAAAAGATTAAGTTTTCTTCATTTTTTTTTGTTTTTTTATTAATTATATTCCAATATTTTATTTTTATTTCTTTTATTTTTTTCATTTTAATTATTAAAGATTTATGGTTTTCTAAACTATTCTTTATATATTAAATATACGTAAATTTTATAAATTTAACTTTATCTTATTAATTTTTTAAGTAGGCCAAACATTTTTATTTATTTTAATGTATTTATTTCTTAAGATGCGTCTTACATTATGGCACAATATGCCATTTTTTAATTCTATTTATATTATACTACATGTTTTTAAAAAATCCTTCTTTTTTTTAAAAAAATAAAATATTTTTTGATTTAAACTAATTTTATCAGCTTTATTAATAATTAAAAATATTCCCTATCATCAATTTTCTTTAATTTCCAATGTAAACATCACTTAAAATTTTAAGAAAAAATTTTCCTTAGAGAACCACATCCTTACAGACGTGGTTCTCTAAGGATTCAAACAAAACTTATCCTGCCTCGCAGGAAATTGCTTTCATCCTCACTTTTACAGGTGGGGAATTCCCGTTAAATTAAAATTACCTTATTGTTTCCACCCAATATCCCCAAGGCTTTAAAAAAAGATCCTCAGGAGTATCCGGAGGAGAAACTAATGATTCAAAGACATGCTGGGCATAAGCCTGACATCTGGTATAACTTCTAAGCGCTTTTCCCCAATTATATACTGAATCATTTCCTTCGGTAATTTTAGCAAGAAATTGATAGTAGCTGCCTTTTCTCCGCTCAATAGTTGCCTTTTCGAATAGCTCTTTAAGAGGTACAAAAGCAGGATTTGAATAGTTTAATTTCATCAATTCTCCATCAGCACGAATAAGTTCATATGTCGCTTGATCTAGAGCTGCCTGTATAACTTCAGATATACTGGGCTCAAGTTTTAGCTGATAGAAAGCATGCAGAGGATCTATAGGATAACCAGTTTCCTCTATGGGCGGATGTGGTTTTCTTCCAGGATATCCCTGACAAATATAAACCTCTAATTCTTCAGGTAATATTACAGTTACTTTAGTATTGTGTACGCCACCAATAGTTTTTTTTAAGTCTGCTTTTTCAAATACAGCGTAATCATCTGCCGTAGCACTACCTAAACCTGGATCTAAAACAGGGCTTCCAGGATTAGGATCATCAGAAAAACGATACATCATCTTGGCAAACTCTTTATCTATATGACCAGAGTAATAATTTAACATATTCCAAAATTGTAAATTTCGAGAAATACTGCTAAAGTTTTCGGTTCCAGGACCAGCCCATCCAGCATGTTTAACAAACATTGTTCCAAAAGTAGCACCGGCACCAGTAACCGCTTCTTGAAATTCACCTTTTATGGGGGCTAAAGTATTGTTAGTTACAAATAAAAAATCAACCTCCTCTAAATCCCCTGCTTTTCTAAAAACTACAGGATCATAGGATAAAAGATCAACAAAATGATCACCACTGGTGTCTACCCAAAAACCACAGTTATAACCATCGCCACTCGGATAATCTAATATCATCTCAAGAGCTTCTTTGGCATTATTGGCAAATCGAATCGTATGGATAGCTGCAACATTGGGAGTTATCCCATAGGTCCAGTCTCCTTCCTTCTTAGAAGGTACATCGGCTTCCCGAATAAAAACAAGGCCTTGGTCATTTAGTGCAGGTGGACCACCCTTTGCTCGACCTTCATTACATCCCTCGGGAGGATTAAAAGGTGAATAAATAAAGTTATTACCGCCCCCTTCAGGGAAGGCCATAATGGTCATTTCATAATTGGTTTCCCCATCCATACTCTGAGCGCAAACTAGTTTTCCATCGCTAGTTGCACTACCCCAAGCGGCGAAGCCACTACAATGATCTTCTATTGTTTCTTTTTCAGATTCTAAAGGAATAGGCTGGGAAGGAAAAATTTCTGCCTTAGTCCACTGAGCCAATACCTCTGTATAGGTAAGAGGAACTCCAGCATCGGTTGCTCCATCGGCCATACCTTTAAACATATCTATCATTTCGGGAGCATATTGACTAAGATACATTTGATACGCCTTTAAAGCTTTAAGTTCTTCTTCAGTAAAATCATGACCTCGCCAAAAAAAACCACGATCTATCTGGTAAGGTGTAAGTATCCAGGGTCCAAAAATACCGATCATTTGCTGATACCACTGGTAACCCATTTCATAATCCGAACCGCTTATAATAATAACCGGGTGAACATTTGGGGATATTGTTACTCCATCAGCAAAAGATATTTCTGGAATATTTGAAGCAAATGGTTTTTCTGGAACAAAGGAATCAGGCATAATAAACTCCTCTTGGAAGAGATATGCTAAGCCTACTATTTGAATACAAAAACAAAACAAAATCGCCAAAAATACTAAGGTAACTAACCTTAAACTATTTATCTTCATTTTTTTCTCCTTATTTTATAAAAAATTACAAAAAATAAAATTTTCCCCCCTTTCTTTATCATCTCCTTTCAGCTCTTTATTCTTAGTCCTAATCTTTTATATTTATCACCTCCTGTTCCTAAAATAATCTCCAGACTTAGCCTAATCAACAACCTTTATACAGACATCCATTTTATTTCTATTCTATAGCTTTAATCTTCCCTTCGGATCGTCGAAATATTCTTTAACCGCATGTTCGAAACTCTCTCTAGAGAAAGTCGCCGCTCAAATAATGGGTGGTGACTCACAAATCCAATGTACACTCCAGAATATATTCCGCTTTGACATGAATATTTAAAAATCTTGTAAAGCTCCAATCGAACATGCGTCGCAGAATATATTTAATTTTTTATTATTCAAGCAAAAAAGCCCTGGCCAAAACTTAGACCAGGGCTTTTTTGCTAAAAAGACTTGCAATTTTTGGAAAATCACTTTATAATATCAAATTACAAGCCATCCAATTGTTTTAGGTGAAGCTTAGGCAATTGGCATAAGGTTTGGTACGCCCCTTGGTCTAACGACCAAGGGGTTATTTTTATTTTTTTCTTCTTTTAGATTATAAAGTATCTAAGATACGATGAATAGCACTGGGATAGAGTCCAAATTTTTCACTGATCTCAGACATGCTCATAGGAGAACTAGGCCAAACATTTATATTTATTTTGATATATTTATTTCTTAAGATGCGTCTTACATTATGGCACAATATGCCATTTTTTTATGTCTATTCATATTATACTACATATTTTTAGAAAATCCTTCTTTTTTTAAAAAAAATAAAAATTTTTTTTATTTAAACTAATTTTATCAACTTTATTAATAATAAAAATTATTCCCTAGCATTAATTGTCTTTAATTTCTTTAGATTTAGGTTCAGCCACACCTCATCATTAATATTCAAATTCGTATTTAAAAATATCTCTCCATGAGAACGGGGACAACTGATTAGTAATCTTAGATTACTTACTACCTCCCGATAAGAAGAAAGAAAGGTTACCTTTTGGTGGACAATAACGGGTAAGTCTTGTTATATTCATCAATCTATATCTTTCTTTTATTTATTTAAATAAGGACGGATAATAATGAATAAATCCTCTTTTTATTATGTAAAAGGAGGTCATTCTAAATAACGAATGGGATAGTTGGTGGGAGGAAAGAAGGGGGGAAACATCAAGGTAAATAAATTTATCCTCTCTTACCAGCTTCTTGCTTTAAGGAACAGAGAGAATCTCTTCCCTTTTAAATCATTGCTTGGAAATTTTTTAAGTAAAAGTTATCCTATTTTTATAAAAAATTAGTAAGGGCAGCTAATAACTTCGTAGGCAATTTAAATACCACATACAGGTTATATTTTATTATTTACTTTTTTTGAAATAATTCAATTAACTCCCGGCAAATAACCTCTGATTTTTTTACCACTAACTTAATATCCCTTTCTGATAAATGATTAAAATGGATACCGGCTATAACAACGACTTTCTTGTTCATTTTCCTAGAGATTTCATGAGCAATTTTGTTGGCTATGATATCGTCTTTATGACCAATAAAAACATAAGTAGATATAGTAGAACTTAATTGATTAGGAATTTTTAAACTAGGACGGGGAATACCAACAGCAACTGCTCCAATATGTGGATAATCTCCGCCAGATACTATAAAAATCATTTCATTTCCTATTTCTATTAGCCTAAAATCAATATTTTTTGACCTAAACTTTATGGTTTTTTTTAATATACGGTTTATAGTTAACTCCCTTCGCTCCACCTTTTGTATAAATGGTTCTCTATTTTTAAATGATCTAGTATTTTACTTACTAAATGATCAATAATCCCATTTATTGATACTGGTTGAAAATAAAACGCAGGCATTGGTGCTAACATGACTATACCTAACCTGGTAAGCCTTATCATATTTTCAAGATGAATCGTACTTAAGGGGGTTTCTCGAGGCACTAAAATAAGTGTCCTTTTTTCTTTGATCATAACATCTGCACTTCTAGTAATTAAATTATCAGCATATCCATGAGCTATAGCAGACAAGGTTTTCATTGAGCAGGGAACTATAACCATTCCATCAGTTTTAAAAGATCCACTAGCAATGGGGGCATTAAAATCATTTATTTCATAATAATATGAAGCATAATTTTTTACCTGCTTTACAGAAAAATTCGTTTCAGACTCAATTATCCTCTCTGCCCACGGAGTGATTAACAGATGTGTTTCGCAAATTTTATTATTTTGCAAAGCTTCCAGTAATTTAATACCATAAATTACTCCTGTTGCCCCGCTTATTGCTACTATAACGCGCATTTTTTAAACCTTCTCGCCTAAATTTTTAAATTGTGGTTTAGAATAGTGTATGAAAAACATGCACTATTCTAAACCACAAGAATAAAGTTCAAATAAAAATTCACTCCTCGAAATTTTTAATACATTCTTTTAGATATTCCTCTGGCACAATTTTATTAACAATTTCTACCGGAACTCTAGCCATCTTAGGAAATGGCTTGCCATTAAGATGCGGAGTAACATTTCTTGTTGCATCAAAAATTAATTTTGTCTCCATATTCCCATGTTTCTGCTTAGTAATGTCAAAAGCAGTTGGAATAAGGTGAGAGCCAAGACAATTTTTCATCATTATAAGATCTTCTCGGGCATCAAATCTAGTAGATAATGCCCATAATACCTGTTTTTCATTAAATACATCGATATCATCATCAACTAATATCAGATGTTTTATATTAGGAACAACCGCTAAAGCTATAAAAGCAGCTTGTTTTGCTTCACCATCAGAATGCTGTTTTAGAGAGATATAACAACGTACCCTTCCACCTCCAGACAAAGGTAAATTAACATTGGTCACAGTAGGTAAAACTGCTTTAATCCTCCTAATCAAACTACCCATTATAGGGAGGGCTCCTAAAATATTATGTTCGTCATGAGCTGCCATGACTGTTTGATAAATAGGACTCTTTCTCATGGTAATAGCAGTAATTTTAATAAACCATCTCTCTCCTCTCCCAGTATAATATCGAGGCCATTCCCCAAAAGGTCCTTCATCCCTAGTCAATTGAGGGTCAACTATGCCTTCGATAACTATTTCCTGCTCGGCAGGTACCCTTAAATCCACTGTTTCGCCTTTAATTACTTCAACCGCTTCTCCCATAAGACCTCCTGCCACTTCTAACTCTCCTCCATAATTTTCTAACTTAGATACTGAAGACATTATAACTGCAGGGTGATGACCTATTAATACGGCTACTTCCATTTTTTGTCCTAATTCTCTATATTTTTCTCCAATCAGGAATCCATGGTTTGCTGGATTAATAAACAGTCCAAGCTCATCTTTAGACTGAACTTGAAGACGATATAAGCCTAAGTTTTGATTCCCAGTATCTGGGTCTTTCATTAAAGTAGGACCAGCAGAGATATATTTACCCGCATCTTCTTCATTATGTTTAATGATGGGAAAGATATTTAAATTAATATCGCTACCTTTAAGGATAATATCCTTCACCGGTCCTGTGCTAACTTCTTTAACTAAAATTCGATTTTGCTCTTTTTCCCCATAGTCAAAAACTATATTTTTAGTATCACTATCTATAGCCAAAGCTAGTCTATCATAATTAGCACCCAAATTTATTAAAAGAGGAATTTTTGAACCTTTCACATTATTAAATAAAACCATAGGCGATTCGCCTTGATTTTCTAACTTTTCTATTATTGCTGATACTCCAAATTCCGGTTCAACTTCTTTATCAACTATTTTAATTTGATCTGGTAATAATTTTTTAACTTGGTTAAGGTAGGTACGCAAGTTTTTAGACATAATTTTTCTACCCATCCTTTCTATTATTTTTTAAAATTAATTTATATTTATTTTGGCGTGTTTATCTTTTAAAGATGCATCTTAGTATTATGGAATAATATGTCCTTTTTTAAGTCTATTTATATTATACTACACTGCATGCTTTTAAAAAACCCAAGGTAATTTTCGTAAAAACTTTACCCTGGATAATAATATTCTATGGGTCCTCTTAGTCAGATTTATAACTGATCTATAATCTTCGTCTGGAAAATATAGTAAGTCGAAACCTAAAATCCTGAGCAAAATAGATAATTTTTGTAATCTATATACTACAAACTGATATTCTTTCATAATTTTATATGAGCAAGTGGTAAAGGCATATGGCCTATTCCCTCCCTTCCTGTTATTCCTGCCCCACTTCGTCAAGATAAACTCCAGCAGGAATCTATTTTTGATTAGTAAGAGGCCTGTCCTATCACTAATTCCAGTAACGACTACTTACTAATGACTAATTAGCTTAAAATCTGTTCTATCCGATCCAATCCCTCTCGGATATCTTCCATAGAGGTAGCATAAGACAACCTCAAATATCCTTCTGCTTCAAAAGCACTACCAGGAATTAAAGCAACTTCTGCTTCCTTTAAAATAAAATCAGCAAGGCCGAACGAATTTTCAATCTTCTTGCCCTGATACTCTATCCCTCTTTTTAAAACATCACTGACCCTGGGGAAGGCATAAAAAGCCCCCGAGGGGTTAAGACAGGAAATGCCTTCCATTTTCTTAATTTATCTTTCGGGTATTATATATCTACCAATTCTTTGTTTGATTTCCACCAATAAATAAGTTTAACTTCTTTTATTAACTTCAAATAATTGTTCATTTTTCTTAGCAAATTCAGTAAATAGGTAATTACTTTTTTTCGCTTTTATCATAATCAATTATTCTAAATATTTTTGGTACCCTTAACAAACATATAAAAATTGACTAATTTATTCATCAGAGCAATGCCGGTTAAACCCAATTTTTTTAGCAGTGGCTTTCTTATATACTTGTTCGACATAAGGTTTTCCTTGCTCATAAAATTTAAATAAGCTTCTGTTTTTATTCATTATACTCTTTATAGCTACTCTTGCCTCTTTAAAAACTTCTATTTCATCAATATTTAATACTTTCCTATTTTCCACTATCATTTTACCATCAACCAATACATCCCTAACCGAAGAACCATTTTCTGAATAAACCAATAAGTTAATTGGATTATTTAAAGGAACGAGATTTGAAGTGTTCAAATCAAGTAACACAATATCTGCTTTATAGCCTTCCTTCAATTTACCAATTTCATTCTCCTTTAAATGTACTTTAGCTCCGCCTAAAGTAGCAAACTTTAGAACTTGTTCTGCTGTTATCCATTTGCCATTATCAAAACTTTTAACTTTGTGTAAAGTCGCAGCAAAACGCATAGCTTCAAATAATATTTGATTACCACCATCATTAGGACCATCAGTCCCTAAAGCAATATTTATTCCTGAATTGATATACTTTAAAATAGGAGCAATTCCACTACCCAACATTAAATTAGGAATCGGATTATGAACTATTGAAGCTCCAGAACCAGCAACTACCTCAATATCCTCATCTGAAAGCCATACTGCATGGGCCAAAGAGGTTCTTTCTTGGAGAAAGCCTATCTCTCCTAAAAATTTTGTTAGCCCTTTATCATATTTCTCATAACTAGTAACAGCTTGGGTTTTAGTTTCTAAAAGATGAGTATGAATTCCTGCATCCTTCTCTTCTGCTAGCTCAATCACCTTTTCTAATAATTTGAGACTGCATCTTTGAGGAGCGGAAGGTCCAATCATAATACTTAACCTTGATTCCTGGTTATTGAAATCCTGAATTAAGTTTTTACAGGTAGTTATTGACTCTGATATCGAAGGTTTGGGAAGTAAACTTGCTTTAGCTCTCAATTCTTCGGGAAAAATCTCAGAAACATAAAGTAAAGTTTCATAATAAGGCTTATCGTCAAACATTGGAGCTACTACTGCCCTCATCCCAATATCTTCATAGGCTTTCAAAGCGGCTCTTAACCCCTCCTCGTTTAGGGAAAGATGATCTAAAACTGCTGTAGTGCCACTTTTGATCATTTCAATACAACCTAATAGAGTACTAATATAAATTTCTCTGGAACTTCGATTAGCTCCACCAGCTATAGCATCCATCTTCCATATCTCTAAGGGAATATTCTCAGTAGTTCCTTTTAACAAATTACCGTAAGAATGATTATGACTATTAATTAAACCAGGAATAAGTAAGCACCCTTGAGCATTTATTATTTTATTAAATTTCTCCTTTTCTTCTATCTTATTAGTTATGCGATCAATCTTATTCCCTTCTATTACTATATGGGCTTTCTTTGGTTCTCCAGATTTTTCTAGGTCCTCTAATAAAAAACCATCTTTTATCAAAATCTTCATTCTCTTGATTCTCCCTCACGATTTAATTTTAATCACTTTAACTATAAAATTGGCTAATAATTTTTCCTTTAAGTTATTTATATTCAAGATTTTTTTTAATAAAAAAACATGCCAACGAAATAATTTTTAGTTCTACTAAGAGCTGTAAATATTAATATATTTTTAATGAATCTTATAAAGTTTATATTTATCTTAAGTTTATTATCTAAACTGGTAATTTTCATTTATTATATTTTAAGCAGGCCAAACATTTATATTTATTTCGATATATTTATTTCTTAAAGATATGTCTTACATTATGGAACGATATGCCATTTTTTAATTCTGTTTATATTATACTACATGCTTTTTAAAAAATCCTTCTTTTTTTAAAAAAATATTTTTTAATTTAACTAACTTTATCAAATTTATTAATTATAAAATTATTCACTATCATCAATTGTCTTTAATTTGCTTATATTTAAGATCATCCACAACTCACCATTAATATTCAAATTCGTATTTTAAAATATATTCTTAGGTAGTTTCACTCTCAAATATTTTTCCCCATACTTCGTAAAAATTATGCGTAACATAAATTGTGGAGTGAACCCCTCAGACTAGACAATTTTAGTCTTACGGCATAATACATTCCTGAGAATCATTTTTTATAAACAATCTCTCAAATTTATCTCTAAAGGCAATCAATCTCTAGAAGAATTAAAGAGAATATTTTCTAAAAATAATTCTAATAGTAACATTTTAGCCAAGATTATTATTTCTTTAGTTGGGGGTTCATTCCAAGTTTTATCGAACCTGGAAAATGAAATTGGATTCATATTTCAAGAAGAATAATAGAAAACAAAGGGACCTAACCCATATCCTAAAATAATGTAAACCTCTATCTATAATATTTATTTTAAAATTGGAAAGGAGATATTATATCTTTTCTAAACTTTTCTCGTGCCCTTTTTAGTCTTTCAATCTGTGCTTTCAGTTCTGTGGTAAATGTGTTTGGCATCTTGATATCAGCGAATATTTTAGTCATTCTCTCCATCTTTTCCAGATACTTTCCTGTTCTTAGGGAGAATTGCTGTATATATTCAGCCTCGGTATAATTCTTGCTAAGCTCACCTTTAAATAACTCTTTTAAATCTTCATATTTTGGTATTTTACCAACAGGAGTTTCAATTGCTTCATATTCATGATTGACTCTCCCCTCAGCCCAGAGAAGCCATACTTTCTTATCGAGTTTACTATTTAAATATTTACCGTCTTCACCTTTTAAAAAATAATTAGTAGCATAAATCTTGGGAATCTCTTTAAGGCCATCAATAAATTTCAAATGATTTTTAATATAAGTTTTAAAAGGGACCGAAATAAAATCAAGATTAGCCATAGGGTTATGCTCTCTTACCCCTTGAACGCCTATAGTGGCTGAAGTGGTTTCTGATTCTACAATGGCTCCCAGAAACACACCGTGTCCCCAGGTAAGTGCTTCTACTATTGGAATAGTAGTATCAGAATCCCTTCCTCCATAAACAATTGCTTGGATAGGAACACCGGCAGGATCATTGGCTTTAGAATCAAGATTATTTAAGGCCTTTAAACTTATGGTAAATCTTGCATTTTTATGGGCACAGTCGATTTCTTTTCCGGCTTTATCTTTTTTGCCTTTTTACCATTCTCCTGAATGATTAGTGCCTTTATCTGGTATATCTTTTCCCATACCCAGCCAATAAGGGACACCATCATTAATTAATACATTAGAAAAAATAAGTTCTCTGGGAGTAATTAAAGCCTGATAAATTAGTGGGTCATCCACTGCATTTACATCCTGAATAATACCAAATATTCCACACTCTACATTTACAGCCCTTACCTGACCATCAATCTTTCTGAGATAAGCTATATCATCACCGATTATGGTCTGACCAGGAATCATTGCAGTGCTGGTTTTTCCGCAAGCACTGGGAAAGGCACCGGCAAAATAAGTAACCCGATCTTGTGGTCCATGAACTCCCATAATAAACATATGCTCAGCTAACCATCCTTCGTTTTGAGCTTTATTAATGGCCAGTCTAAAGGATAACTTTTTTAATCCTAAAGAGTTGCCAGCATACTGATTATTTACCGAATACACCCTATTTTCTTCAAGGGCAATATACATTCTTCTCTTCTCCACATCTGCACTCACTCCATTTTCTAATCTCCCAGCAGAATGAAGGAAATAGAAAAATTCATTAGAACCATTAAGCCTTTTAAACTCTTCGTATCCTGGGTAATAAAGTAAATCTTCACTATGTGCTACATAGGCTGAATCAGTAATTTGTAGCGCTTTAAGGGAAAAAATGGAATTAGCAGGTCCTAATGAAAAAAACCTTACTAACATCTCTTTCCCTTCCATACTTCCATTAAAAAAAGAATGTATTTCTTTAAGTCCCTTTTCTTTTTCGGTATATTCTACTTCTATACCCCAGTCAACATCTTTAGATAAAAGATATCTAGTATTGGCTTTATCCCTACCCTGATCATAATAACCATCAAAGTGAATAGTGAAGCCCTCCATCTTTAATTTCTTTTCTTCTCCGTTTAAAATTGCCAAATTTCGGATATAGTCAACATCTTTTTTTAAATCAGTTACCACTGTTACTTTGGCCGGCTTACAAAGCCTTATAGCCTCATTAACTACATTTACTACATACTGATTGTTTAAAGCTTCTAATTTTTGTAAATTTACTTTATCCATGAAATCAGCTCCTCCCTTAATAGTGTGACAGGGGACGGTTCTTTGTCACA
>Ga0315288_10001667_pt1 | contig 28818 bp, 31 predicted proteins | sample YL17G11_20_MG_FD_203454 | JGI IMG/M metagenome (GOLD analysis project Ga0315288, IMG submission 203454) | Sediment microbial communities from Yellowstone Lake, YNP, Wyoming, USA - YL17G11_20 | ecosystem: Environmental > Aquatic > Freshwater > Lake > Sediment | place: USA: Wyoming | collected... | reverse complement strand
CCGGGCAGAGGGGTTGAGCAATTTTAGAACTTTTTAGCCCTTTATATTCCGCCAGCGAGGGTCCAAAAGTCGGGTTTTGGAAATAAATCGTACTTGGTCGGTCGATTTATTGGACATTAGCTATCCCCCGGAAAAGTCCTGAGGAGACTTTTTAGGGAAAGAGATAATCTTCTCAGAGCTTCGAGACGGGAGGAGCAGGTGGGGGCATCGAGGAAGCGCGGTGCTCCTTGATGCGGGCCGGTGCTTTGAACACAGCCTCGTGCCCTGCGATGGCGAAGCCCCCTGCAATGGCTCCCTGAAGCGCCGTAGCGAAGGCTTGCTTCCACGTAGCCAGTCCGCCATTCAGCTTCGCGTCCAAGGCCATCAGGGCGACGCCTAGCGCCAAGGAAACCCAGGGAAGGGCGAACTTCGGGATGCGGTTCACGAAGCTGACCGGGAGCTTGTCGAGGAGCGCGGACACTTTCTCGGTGCTGAGGGTCTTGACCAGGGCTCCGACCACGACGGCGATGAGAGCGATGTTTTGGGAGTCGGTGAGAGTCTTCATGCGGGAAAGCGTATCAGCCTCCCCGAGCCGCTGTCATCTCCCAGCGTTTCGCTCAGAGCGCATCTCCCGAATCTCGGTAATGAGCGTGGAGAGTGACTTCTCGATGCTGCTCATGCGCGGCTCGTATTCGGTCCTCGTCAGCATCTCCGACTTGATGTCTTCCACGTCCCGCTTCAGGTCGCCGTGCGTGACCCGAATCAGCTCGATGGTCCCAGCCTGCCGGATGCTTTCCTTTTCCTCGACCGCGACGCGCCTTCCCAAGTCTTCGGCCGTAGCGTGTAGGGCGGAAATCTTCCCGTCCAGCTCTCGTTCCCGCGCTCCGAGCGCCGCACGTCCAAGGGCAGAGAAGACGGCGACCATGATGGACATCGCGATGCTGAGAATCCCCATATCGATTTGCATCTTGGTCCCTTCAGTAGAGCACGCTCCCGGCAGAAGCCACCCTTTAGAAGTCGCCCCACGCGGCAACGTCTTCTGCCGTCGCATTCGACGTCCCGATAGGACTCGCACCGTTATACGTTCCGCATCCCACGTCGGCGCATGTCAGCGAAAGCGTCTGAAACGGACGCGCTGGCATAGCACCCACCGCTGTTAGATGCCCGGGGTCGGCAACGCCACCGCCACACTTGGGGCACTGCTTTTGCCCAGGTACGTAAATGTAACTTGTAGACATGTTCTTCCTTTCAACGCATTTCCCAGCCACGCATCACCAACGGGTCATTGATGATGATGAAGCCTGTCGGTGACAACGAAATCCACGAACGCGTGTAGGTAAGCACATAGGGTCCGGCATCGGGGTGCGCCGTAGGAATCGAGTGCCAGTAGAGCTTACTTTCCGTTTGTGGAAAGGATTGGCCCGCTTGCATCCCAGGAATCCACACCGTCTCCGTCATCGTCTCCTCGATGTTCCAACCGCTCGGAGAAAAGAACCCAACGCGCTGCACGAGAATCGGTTGACCACCACCACCGAACCCGGTGCCGGCGCCAGGAATGATCAAAAATCGAGCCTTGTCCTGGTGCCCCATCTTGATGATGTTTCGCGGGAAGTTGGCGTTCTCCGTGAACGTGAACGTCTGCGAAGTCGGCGTGTTGCTCGTCGATGCGAGGTTCCATGCCGTGGAGCTGCTCCAAATCACCTTCCGGTCCCGCATCGAACACTCAGCCATAGTCGCGACCCCCGCATCACACGTAGAAGTCAGAATCGCAACTCCCGTGGAAACATCCACCACTCCAAATCCCATCGATGTCGGGAGGCGCACTTCAAAGCCGATTTGAATCTCCCCGCGTGCACCCGCCTGCCGCGATGACACAACCGGAATCCCGTTGAACGGTCCAGGCGTGCGCGCGAGAGGTGTTCGGTTGTACCGACACCACCGAGGCAACCCGAACGGGAAACACGCGAACACCGAGCAATTGACTCCACCCGCAGACGGAGGATTCAACGGGTCCGCGTTCGGCCCGCTTGCATCGGCATGAATGTAGTTCGTGTCCACTCCCGCGATGGTCGTCTTGCACGTACCACCGGCAACCATCCCCAGGTAGTTCGCGCGAAGGACGCCCGTGATTTCCGGGTTCCCAGACGCCGTAGACGTCAACTGGCAATCCGCGAACGAACCATCGAGAACGACTCGGGCTTCAGTGTCCACGACGTTCATCAGCCCGCTCGTGCGGTCCTGAAGCATCGGACGCACATCCCAGAACTCGCAGCCATCGTTGTTGGTCGAACCGGCAGGCGCGACCACGACCGCAAGAGGAAGCCAGCCCGCAGCGTTCCCGGGATAGCCCGAGCCGATAAGGCCCTGACGAACTCGGTAGACGAGCCGCCCCTGAGTCGTCTTCACGACACTCGCAGCAGTGAAAAGCCCGGACACTTGGTCGAAGATGTCACGGCTCTGAGACGACGTGAGAGGCGTCGGATTGATTTGGCATTCCACTACGTCCACGCGAGCCGAGATGCCGGGGTTCGGGGCGATGAGGAGCGTTCCAAGGGCGCTCACTCCCACGTCTCGGATGAACTTGTAATTGGATTCGTCCGCAGCCGCGTCGGGATTGATGAAGCAGGCAAGCCCCGCCACAACGAGCACGTCCGAAGCTCCAGCTTGGGGCTGGACCAGGAGCCCTTGGAAGACGGCTGCTGTGACCGGGGTTCCGAGGACCGAGTTGGTGGACTCAGTGACGCCAACCGCCGTGCGTTCGAACTTCGAATCGACCAGCGCGCGGAGCAGCTCCGCGAGGTCTTGGCCATGGAAAGTCTGAAGCGAGTTGATGTCCGTCGAAATGGCTCGCTCACGCGAGTTGATCTGCATCTTCCGAAATCCGTCCATCTGTCATCCTCCTAAAAGTCCCACCGGTTCTATCATGGCGAGCAGGACGTGTCGCCCAAACACAAGTCGAATCCGACTCCGCCTGCCCGGATGGGGTCGATGGCGTTGAACAGCGCCCCGTAGATGGTCGCGTTCTGGTACGGCACGCCGTCGAAGAAGTTGTCCTCCAAGGTCGCATCGAATGCGCTATGCGGACCAACGTCGTACGAGAATCCGTACTCCCCGAGCCCGAGTCGCGGCATGCAGACGAGGAAGAACGCGCGGAACTCCGTGAAGCTTAGGTAGACGTTCCACTTCTTGTCGTCTGAACCGGCGCTCGGAACCACCACGGCAATGACCAAGGTCGCTCCGCTCGTCAGTCCCCGAATCTGAAGGCCCACCGAACTCCCCGGAGGCTTGTCCCCGAACGCGATCGAGAAGAAGTGATTCGCCCCGAAGTTTCCGGTGTAGATGCCCGATGCCCAGCGGATGAGCGTATCGGTCGTCTCCAGCACGGTCGGCTCTTGGAGCAAGAACGCTCCAGTGAGCGCCCCCTGAAGCACCATGCCGTAGGCGTCATAGGCATCGTTTCCGGGCGAGTGGCCTGGAGGAGTCGCAGACGGTCCAAGCCCATCCCCGTCGTAGAAGAACCCAGGAAGATGCGAGGCTCCGACTTCTCGGAAGCAGAACGGGAGACCGAGCATAATCTTGTTGATGGTGCGCACGATGGCGTTCGGGCTCACCACGTCCCCGATGTCCTTGAGCCGCACGCGGTATGCGCTGTCGATTTCGCCCGGCGAACGGTACAGGTCCCGCTCCTTCCCAATCTCATCGAGCCAGCCCGCGCGCCCACCCTCGGGGCTCAGGGGATGCGTGACCGTCAGAGCCCAGTCGGTGTGCCAGCCGAGAATCCTCCACGTCGCCCCGCCCACGCCCGGGCTCGGAGGAGCTTCGTCCAAATAGGTCGTGTCGTCGTGAAGAACGGTCTGGGTCGTGAGCGTCGCCCCGCTCGTCAGCCCGGTGAGAACTGCCCCAGGAGCCGGAATCACTCCGCTGAGCATCACGAGCGTGATGAGCTTCCTTGCTCCTTCATCGCGTTCTCCAAGGACTCGAAGCGAAGCTCCTGTTGCCGAGACGGTTTCGCCAGGTAGGAACGTCCCGGCGTAGACCACGGAATCAAACGACACAAGCAACTCAAGGATGACGCTGCTCCCGATGGCAGGGCTCACCCCGAGGTCGGGTCCGGTAAAGGTCGAGATTCGACTGGCTCGCCCGAGATTCGCTCCTGCCGAGAAGCCGACGAACTGCCCCACGCTCTCGGGCACGAAAGTGTCGGGAGCGTTTGGAGTCGTGACAAGCACGCCGGGAAGAATCCCATCGAAGGCCGTGACCGAAGCGTGGTCGTTCGAGAGTCGCTCCCCAGGCTGAGCGATTCGCCGAATCGTGTCCGGCATTGGATTGTTGTACCCGTACCCAGGGCGCTCCGCGAGAGCGACCACCTGGAACGGTCCCCGCTCCCCAGGATGAAACACGAGGTCCTCGGTCAGCACGTACCGGCGACCGGTCAGCACCACCACCCCTTCGTATTCGCCCACGTCCGTCGTTTCCTCTTGGACGAAGATAAGCCCCCGTCCGAGGACCAAAGGACGCTCCAGGAGCCCTCCTCGCTCGAAGGTGAGGGTCACAGTGGCACTCTCCTCCCCTTCGGCTTCGGGAGCGCTCTGCCCAGACCAGGGGCAAAGGAACATGGCTTGCGTGGTCGTATCGACCGCCTGAGAAACCCGTTCGAGCTGATTGAACAACTGCCCGTAGACTTCGAGCCCGTTCCCGTCCCCGGCTTCCACGATGGGTCGGCTGTAGGAAACGTCCACGGCGGACAACCAAAGTGCCTGCAACTCGTCTTGGGTCAGCGCCCCTTTCTTGGTTTCCACGGCTTCTCCTTTTTCGGGGGCAAGTTGAGCACGAACAGCTTGAACTCTGGAGTGATGACTTCAACCACGTTCGGAAACTTGATTCGGATGACGCCCCGCACCTTAGGTCAAGACCACGTTCGCGAGCGTGGTTCGGATGGTCTGCCCGACTCCTGGAATGAGGTCGCCCGTAGGCGCGAGAATCGACCCTTCGTTCACAATCACGCCGTCTTCCGCGTACCGCTGAAGTACCGAGAATAGCTGCCCCTTGTAGAGCGGACCATTCACCGGGAGCGAATTGACGAAAGCCACCACGCCGCTCTGGATGTTGGTGGAAAGCGTGCGCGTATCCACGTTCGCTCGGAAGGTGAGCTTGAGCTGGATGCCTACGAGGAGCGGAAGGCTCGTTGCGATGAGCACCTGGATGCCCCCGGCACGGTACTCAAGGAGCGAGTCGCGAACATCGTTCGCAAGCTGCTCGTTTGACACCCCGGAAGAGTCCGCGATGTAAAGGTTCACGAGCCGTGCTGCGGTCCCATCCGGGGACAGCACTTCGTAGGCTTGGGCCGAAACGACTCCGGGAACCTGAAGGGCTCCGAACTCGATGGCGCTGAGCACTCCTCGTCGGGCCGTCCGCCAGAACTTGCGAACCCGGTTCCGCACTTGGTCGTTCGTCTCGGCGTTCTCACCACCCGCCGTCTCCAAGTCATTGTTGACCGTGATGGTGCCGTCGAAGACCGAAGCTGCTTCCGAGAACTGGTTGATTCGGTTCTTCCCGACCTGCGTGTCCTTGCCCGCTTCGACCGCACGAACATCAGCTGCCGAAGAAAGGTCCGTCGCTCCGAAGGAAGCATCGGTCACGAGGATGTATTCGATGCCGTCCCCCGTACGCACGCGTGAGCCAGCGCCTACGGTCCCCGCTCCAGCCGCGAAGGTCGGACGACGGAACTGACAGCGCCCCTTGGCCGAAGAAGCCCCCTTCCTGAACTCCTGGTAGCGATCATAGATGAGCCGGTCTAGGTCTTCGTCTTCCGCTCCGTCGAGCGTCAGCGCTGCGGTTCGGTAGCAGAGCTGCCTGAGCACTTGATACGCGATGACGCTGCTCGACCCGACGAAGATGTTGACGTCGCTCCCCGCGACATCGACCTGTCCGGGGTCAATCTTCTTCGCGCGCTGGACGACGTACGCCCGACCTTTGCTAAACAAATCAAGACGGCTCGGCAAATCCATTTGCCGAATGTAACAGGCCGCTCACTCCGATGCGAACGGAACCTGGAACATGCTTGCCTTGCCGACTTTCGGCTGAACCGCCACGTCGATTCGGTAAAGTCCCGGTCGGGCTCGGTCCCGGATGAGCTTGGCCTTCACCGTTCGAATGTCGGGCTCCTGGAGCAACTGAGCTTCGATGTCCGCGAGGAGAGCGCTCACGGTCGCTACCGACGCGAGCTTCTTTCCGTAGGCTCCGACCCCTACGCCGTAGCCAGTGAGATGCGCGAAGGCATTCTTGCGGGTCACAATGCGGCGCACGATTCGCTTGCGCCGTCCGGTCTGAATGTCGTCATAAGCGTAGTCGCCCGTGTCGTCCACGAGGTACGTCCCAAGCTTCGCGAGCGCGGGCTGAGCCGACACGCCCTGTGCCGCCCGGATGGTCTGAGGATTCGCGAAGTCTCGCGAGGTCGATGGGGCGTCGTTCTTTGGCCGCTGGAGGATTCGGTAGGTCGAGTCCGCCAGGAGCGCCTTCTCTGCCAGCGTGTTGGAGAAGTTCCCTTCCTCATAGATGTCGCGCACAGTGAACTCGTACTGAGCCGGGAACGGCGTGAAGGGTCGGTCCGTCGTGACCGAAAGAAAGAACCCGTTCGCTTCGATGGGAACCCCGTCCGATTCGGTCGAGTACTCCACCTTCACGAGCCGCACCGGGCGAGCGTCCGAGTCGTTCCACCCCTTGGTCCCCGGCACCGGCACCGCCGAGAACTTCTCGGGCACCGCGTCCTCGGGGTCAAGAAGGTGCGAGAGATAGACCTTCGCGTTGAACTCCAAGCGCACCACGTTGTCGCGGACGATGATTGCGGCCACGAGGTCGAGCGCCCCTCCCGGACCGCCCCCCCACGAAGAAGAGCCCCACGGTGACGAACCCCAGCTCATTGGTCCTCCTGGTCTGGGTCGGGGTCGAAGATAGCTTCGCGCCCTCCCCCGTATGCGATGCCTGTCGAAACGTCCACCGGCTTATCGAAGTTGCACGAGATGGCGAACTGGAGGAGCGGGATGGGGATGGCTGGGAACGAAAAGGGAATGGTAGGAATGTTGAGCGTGAGCGTCGGAATCGGGATGACGAGATTCACCCCGCAGACCTGCGTCTCCACCGTCGCGTTGTCGAAACCTACGATGTCAGCCATGGCTCCTCCTCAGTAAATCAGACCTGGGACTCCGACGCCAGGAATCAGGCCCGTCGCGTCCAAGGTCGGGGTCGGGGATGCCAATGCCGTTCGGAGCGCCGAGGATGCCGTAGAAAGCGTCGCAGTGCTCCCTCCCGGCAAACCCCCCGTCCCGATTGGTGTAGTCCCGCCTTGAGCCGTATAGAGCGCCGCAAGTAGCGCGTCGAGAACAACGGGAGATGACGCAGGCCAAGCCGGAGCCCCGAACGGGGAACCAGCGGCAAACGCCCCCGCCGCAGCTAGTCCGCAAACAAGGTTCGCGAGCGTCGCCATGAGCTGCTCGGTGGAAACTGCGTGCCCCTTTCCCGCAGCCCCGCTCGTCCCGAGGTTGAACGTCCCAGGAGCCAAGAGGAACGACGTGTCGAGAATCGAGTTCGCGAGCTGAAGCTGAGCCGCTCCCGCTTTGAACGCGAGCCGCTTGGAAGCCACTTGGAGCTGAACGAACACTTCCTTGTCGCCCGTCTCCAGCGCCACGACATCGGACGAGAAGAACAGGTGGTTTCGGGCTCCGTCCGAGATGAGCGCGTTGCCCTCCCCGCTGAGCGAAATCTGAGCCCCCGTCTTCGCGTTGTGGATGAGCACCGCTTCGGCGGACTCAAGGATGAGCGGTGGGCGTATGCGAATGAAGGCCACGTTGTTCTTCGTCGGGTCGGCTCCGGCGACCACAGTCGGGAACGTGTCGAGCGCTTGGTTCAATCGTCCGATGATGACCGGCCCTGCCCCCTCGTCCCCGCCCGGAATGGCGACGATGACTTCATCTCGCTCCTGGAACGGGAACCATGAACCCTCCCCGATGCCGGCGACCCAAGACGCCACTCGGCAAGCCACGAGTGCTCCCGATGGCTGAAGCGCCACTGTGACAAGCGGCCCTGTCTCCAGAGGCACGCCGTCCTTGTCTTTGAAGATGACGCTCCGAGCTTCGGAAGTGTCCTGAGCGACGAACCCGTACGAGACCCACTGGCGCGTGTCGGTCCCAGGGCCGGACACCAATGACCGTAAGTTCGCTTCGTCGATGGTCCCTCTCATGCGGGGAGTTGTATCACGGCCCGGACGAGGATGAGGAGTTCGGCTCCTGAGAAGAAATCTGCTCTTGGGAGCTGACCGGCCCCGATGTGCTCACAGAGTTCGACGAAGTAGGAAGCACCGCTGCTGGCTTCGGAGCCACCTTACGAGGCTTCGCTGCCACCAATGCTTCGGGTAGCTTCTTGCCCTTCTCGACGCGAGCCTCGATGAAGTTCACCGCTGATAGGTCAAACGAAATGCCTTCGTCGCCCCAATCGGCACTCACCTCTCGCACCTTGAAGATGCGCTGGAAGCCCCCGTCCGTGTACGACTTGATATAGGCCGCAGCGAACTTCGTTGAGAACCCGGCGTTGATGAGCGCGTCCCGCTTCTCTTCGTTGCGAAGCGTCTGCTCGATGCCTCCAATCGTGGAGTCGGGATTCGCATCGAGTTCAATCTGAAGGTCGTCTCCCGGTCGGAGGTCAAGTAGGTCCGGGTCGCTGTTCCCGCCACCGAACGAAGCAAGGTTCTTCGTCTTCACCGCCACTTCAAGCTCGCGTCGGTTCTGATTCTCGAACACTTCACGAGCGATGTTGTTCAACGTCGCTTGGTCCCGGATGCCCGACACGCGACGCACGATCCAAGCGTTGTCACTTTTCCCCTCACCGGGAGGCTTCGACTCCACACGTCCTTCTTTCAACGGGTACCGGGCCACCAGGAGGTTCTTCCGTATCGGGTCGTAGCAGCGCACCTCGACGTTCTTCGCTTCGTTCCGCGCGTAGTCGCGCGTGACATCGAGCGTCTGAATGTTCTGCCCCCAGAGCATCGCGCGAATCGGCCACCGCCCCTCCTCCGTCACGCGAGCCACATACGGGTCGTCTTGTCGCTGCTGAGAAAGACCATCGAGAAGCGACTGCGCCTGCTGAATGATGATGCGCGTCCCTTCGACTCGGAGCGAATGTCCGAGCGAGCCCACGCAGTCGATGAGGTAGTCGAGCACGCTCCCGGCATCTGAGCCCCCGCCGTCCTTCGCAGCGGGCGGACCGAGGTTCGGAGGATAGACACCCTTCGATGCTTGCTTCAATCGGGGAGGCGTCTTGTCGTCACGCACGCCAATCGGGCGGTACTCGACCGAGAGCCCCTGGCACTGCTTGAAGAGCGTCAGGTACTTCGCCACCGCTTCGTCGATGGGAATCTCCGTATCCATGAAGAACTGGGGCGGACGCTTCTCCTTGATGAGCAAGCAGGTGTTGTCGCGACACTCCATCTCGACCGTCGCTTGTCCGTCCTCGGGGAGTGAAATCTTTATCTTGTCGGCCCACCCTTCGAAGCGAAGGTTCGTCCGCATCTTCCCGTTATCGTCCACCCAGTTGTCCGGGATGACGTTGAGCGGCTCCTCCCCTCGGTCGAAGGATGCGTCGCGGTTCTCCCCACGCATGCCCCGCGCATGGTCTTCCGGCTTCACCGTTCCCAAGTAAAACTCCACCGAGACCGAGCGAATCGCTCGCGGGTCCATCGGGAAGTCGGTGTACTTGAACTTGAGCGTGAGCTGGTCGGCTTCCTTCACGCTGTTCTGCTTCCACGATGCCGTCATCGGAATGAGCCCGTCGAGGGTTTGAGTCCCGCTCCCGGCATCCTTGGTCCCGGACACTCCCGACGCTGCTCCGGGATTCGCGGCAGAAGAAACCACAACGAATCGCTTGATGCCCGTGGGCGCACCTGGGTCTTCGATGACCTTCAGCCCGCTGCGAGGGTCGGAAGTCCCCTTTGCCCGAAGAGTGCTCTTGGTCGGTGGCTTGTCGGTCTTGGTCTGCTGCCCGTATTCCTCAAACCGGACCGACATCCGAACCTTGGCCGACACGTAGTAGGTCTGGACGGGCACCGCGCGAGCGACGCTCTGCGTGCTCGCTAGCGTATCGTTCGCCGTCTGAATGCTTCGAACTGGAGGAGGCACGTCAGCACCTCCGCTGAGCTGCTGCGTTGTTCAACGTCGGGATGAGGAGAATCTGCCCGGGTCGGAGCGAAGGCGTGTACTCGGGAAGCCGGTTCGTTCGCATGATGACTTCCGCGAAGTCGGGCGAGCTGTAGAACCGGACGCTGAGCGAGATGGGCGTCTCCTTCTCGCCGCACGTATGGACCGCCAAGAAGTCCCCCTCTTTCGCGGCTCGTTGGTCACGCCCGGTGAGCACGTCCGAGTTGCCCTGCGACGCCATCGCCTTGCGCACCCGCGCGTCGAGGTCCGAGGCTCGCTGAGCGTTCTCGTCGGACGCATCGTCCACTTTGAAAAAATAAGACGACGCCCTGAGCACTCCGGTCACATCCGTCTTCTCGGTGAATAGCTCAGCCGGAGTCCGCTTGATGGAGTCCCCGAACGTCCGGCAAGAATCGCCCACGTCTGCCGCGAAGTTGATGGTGGTGTTTGCCGTGGACACCGGCTGCGTCGTATCCGATAGACCGACTTCCTCCCCGAATAGGCGGAACGTTCGAATCGATTCATCAAGTGCGTTCGAGAGCACGTCACCTGCGCTCACGGCTCGCCCGGTGAACTGGTCGTACAAGCCCAACGTCGCTTGGTTGGCCGAGCGCCGAACGTTCTCGAACGATGACCGAATCGCTGTGTTGATTGTCTCAAGCAAAGACGAAAGCGAAGCCACCAACTCGTCCGAAGACTTCGCGATGTTGGTGTCGGCTCGGATGCTCGCGACCCTCTGCTGCTTCTCCCCGCGAGAAACCCACTGAAGCTCCATGTTCCAGGTCAAGTCCCCGGCCCGGTCCACTCCGACCTTGAAGCTCTTCAGCGCCCCTTCGCGGACAATCTTGAAGTCATCATTCCGAATCTCCCCTTCAAGGGACGGCTGCCCGTAGACAGACTCCCCTCGGAGCGACCAGGTGACCCGTAGGCGCGTTCCGGCAAACTGGAGGTCTTCCACTACCTCCCGGAGTCGAAGAGGGTTCACAATCCGTTCTACGTCCCCGAACTCGTTTGTGTAGAGCGCTGGGGCTTCCCCGAGAAGAACCCGACTCCACCGACCCTGCCAAGCGGACGGAACGGACACGCGAGCCCCGAGAATCTGCTGCGTCCCGACCCGGTTCCCAGGATAGAACGTCGTGGACATCGCAAGCTCGGTGCCCCATTCGGCCCCCATGAAGGGGAGCCCCCCGCCCCTTAGGACGAGCTTTCGAGCGACCCCGATGCTTGGGGGCGTCGTCTCTTCAAAGATGAGCGTAGAGCCACGCCCGGCCCGCTGTTCGATGTCTGTTGTTGAAACTGCCACGGATGCCTCCTATTCGGGGCGTCCGGCTCAGCCCTTTGCCCCGGCTGCCATGCGGGCCGCTGCCCACTTCTTCAAAGGGTTCGACTTCCCACCCTTGGCGGGAGCTTTCTCCTCAGCGTCAGAAGCCGAAGCCTCTTCCCCCGACTCGGCTTCCGAAGACAGAGCCTCGTCCGATGCCGACTCTGATTCTGACTCGGCGGGCGCTTTGCCCTTTCCGAAGATTTTCTTGCGAAGCGCTGGGGGAATGATTGCCATGGTCTGAAGAACCTCCGAAGGCTGAAAGATAGCGCGCTGTTCCTACGCGGTGCAAGGATTAGAACGTAAACGCCCCAGCACCGGGCGAAGTTGTCTTCCCCGAGAGCGGCGCTTCGCCTGCCCGAGCCAAGTCCCTGCGGAAGATGACTGCGATTCGGTCCGGGTCTTGGTCCCTGAAGTCCTGCTTCATCGTGATGGCCCCGCTGAAGTTCTGCGTGACCTTCGTCCCGGCTCCGAGGAGCTTCGCTTTCCCTTGGTCCGTCAGCTCCTTGGCGAAGGCTTCCTGTCCCGTCGATTGAAGCGCGCTCACGAACGCCTTGGACGACTCCCCGAAGATGCCAAGCCCCTCGATGGCGACCGCGCGGGCCATCTTCTCGTTGCTCGCGATGAAGTTGACCGCGTACTTCGTGGACTCCTCGTCGTTCATCTTCGCGAGAATCTGGAACTGCTTCGCGAACTCGGCAGCGTCCTCTGTCTGCTTCGCCAGCCCGGCTCCGCGAATCGCGTTCTCAATCTTGCGCCTATCGTCCATCGCCTCAGCGAACTGCGCCCGAGCCTCTGCCGGGTCCACGCCCATCGCCTGAGCGTTCTGGAAGAACTTCTGAGCCGCCTCTCGCGGTACCGCCTTGCGACTTCGAACATCGCCCAGGAGGTCTTTCTGTTCCGCTCCCAAAGCAAACTGGTTCGCCTTGTTTCCAAGGAGCTTGATGCTGTCGTTATCGAGCAGCTCGCCCAATTGGACCAGCAAGTTGCCAATCAGCTCTGCCATGCTCTTCGCGACCCACTTGAATCCGGCCACGACCGCGCTGAGCCCCGTCACGACAATCTTCATCTCGGTCCCGAACACGAACCCGAGCGCAGTTGCCACCGCCATCAGGTTCTCCTTCATCTCGCTCCCGCCCCCGAAGATGTAATCCCACATAGCCTTAAAGTCGTTTTGGAAGTTCGAGAAGCCCCCAATAAAGTTCTCCGCGAACGTCTCTCCAATCTCGAAGGCTGAGCCAATCGCCTCCCCGAACTTCGTCATCGCGTTCTGAAGCGTCGCCACGAGCTGCGTCGTGTTCCCCTCCTCGTCGAAGAAGTAGCCGCGAATCTTCGCGAGAATCTTTCCGGCTGACTCCACCATCGGCCCGCCCGCAGCTTCCATCATGTTCCCGGCCATGACCTTCAACGACGTGACCATCTGGTCCACCGTCATCGGCTGCTCCTTCATCTTCTTGCCCATCGCCGTTATGGCTTTCTCGGCAAGCTCCATCTGCTCGTCCACGCTCATCTTCGACATCTCAGCCGCCACTTGCTTCGCGTTCCCCTTGAGCATGTGCGTCGAGGCAATCATCTGCACGAGCGGGTTCTTCGCCTTCACCATGCCCATTTCAATCATGCGAAACGAGTTTGCGATCGTCTCTGCACCACCCGGAACGGCTCTTCCCGCATAGGCAATCGATTCGGCTAGCTTTTCGGCCGTCTCAATCGAGCGAGTTCCTCCTTCGATGAGGTCCTGGAAAACTGCCTTGATGGAGTCGTCCGTGGTCCCGGCCTGCATCGCGATGCCCTCAAGCTCATCGTGAACTCCAGACGCAATGTCCTTCACCTCGCCAAATTCCATCCCGGCATCGCTGAGCAGCATGAAGCTGGAGGTCAAAACGCGAACCTGCTCGTCGCCCTCCTTGAAGGCGTCCATCGGGGCCGTAATGGCATCGTGCGCGAACTTCCCGGCCATGATGGCCGCTTGCGCATACAGGTTTCCCATCGCGACCTTGGCCGCAGAGAAGCCCCCGGACAGACCCTTACTCGCCTTCCCCCCGGCGTCCTCCGCAACGTCCTTGATGCCGCTGAGCGACTTCTTGACGGCTTCCTCGGCCTGAGCCGCGTTCGCGTCGTAGACGAGCTTGACTGAAAGTTCTAAGGGCTGGTCACTCATTGCTCTGCGGCTCCCATCGTGGCGTTCTCGTCCTTCACAAGCTCAAGGATAGCATCGTAGGCGTCTTGAAGTTCAGACACCAACTTGTCGTCGAAGAAGTCCCACGCCTGCCGCCCGTACCGAGCCATGCACGCGACTTGGTACCGACGATGCTTCAAATGCTCTTCCCCCGAACCCTGAAGGTGGAACCAGGGCCAAGTGAAGTCTGCGTACGTTCCGGTGTACCCTGACAGCCGCCGAAGGCACTCCTCAATCCACCATTCCGCTTCGAACGTCAGCCAACCACGGCCGTCCTGACGCTGAAGTGATTCACGAAAAAATCCATCTGCTGTTCCTTCGTGAGCGTGTGCGTCCGCGCGTACCAATTCCGAAGCAGAAGGATGCACGCCATCGGCAGCTCGTCCCAGAGCTTGTTCACTTCGAACCCGCCCCGCGACCAGTCCACAGCCTTCCCGTCGATGGCCCGGATGGCCGACTTCGCAAGCTCGTCCACCGCCACCAACTGGTCCCCCTGCGCCCGCTTGTAAGCGAAGCGTTCTTCCTTCGTCGTAATCTGCCAGAGCACAAGCACTCGGTCCCCCAGGTCCGGACGCTTCGTCATCTTCGTCGGGAAGCGCATGAAGACGACTTCAGCGTGGGGCGGGATAACCATCGTCGGGGGTATCGCCCCTTCGAAGCCCTCCGCAGCTCCCTCCTTCGGGACGCCTATTGCGTCCTCGTCCAGCTCACCATCTTCGCCGATGGGAATCTCACGCACCTCGTCCTCGACAATATCTGTCGTCTCCACTTTCTTCTTAGCCATGTTGCGCGCCTCTCAGAACCGATGGTGGGCTTCCCTCTGGAGAAGTTAGGAGGCGCACCTAACCCCGCTTGCGCGGGGAATCTCCTCGGGGTTACCCGTATAAAAGACGGCTGCGGGCTCGGTAAGACCGCGCAACGTCCATTCACCGGGTAGCGCTCCCGGCAAAACTTTGGTCAGGCGTCGGACTCGTCCGTGTTCGATGTCGCCCAGTCCATCGAAATCTTCACGTACTCGGTTCGCCCTGGGATGCCGTGCCCGATGTTTCCCCATGAAACGTTCGGGAACAGGATCCGCTTCTTCTCCCCGTTCGGGAAGTTCGCAGTCGCCGTCAGGTTGAAGCGCGTGTCCGGTGACTTGCGTGTGGCCTTGTCGTTGATCTTCTTCCGAAACTCGAAGTACTGCGACGTGTGAATCTGAAGGGTGAGTTTCCCCTTCGTCCCCTTGTACACGTAGTCGTACTGGTCCGTCGTCTGGCCGAGAAACCCCTGCTGGAGAATCTCCTGCTCGTCGTTGAACTCGAAGTCGGAAATCTCCGTGAGTTGGTCCTGAAGCTCCGACCCCACGACGATGAGAATATTTACCTCTTGCCCTTTTATGCGCTGATTTTCGGCCATGACTTGCTCCTTGTTCCTTCAAATTCTTTCGTTAGGCCGCAGCCGGGATGACTTCTTCGACTTCGACGCTCTCGCCCACGGTCGTCGCCAGCACGATGCTGTCGAGCGAGGAGAGGGTCCGAACCTTCACCAGGATGCGGAACAGACCCGCAGCAATTGTGGCAGGCGTGTTCCCGTCCCGAGTATCAACGGTGAACCCATCGATGCGTTGGAACTCCGGTCGGCCCGGGCTGAGAAGGTCGTTCAGGAAGTCCCGAATCTCCGACACCGCAGCATCACGCCGCGCTGCCCGGTTGAGCTTCTTCCCGTACTTCTTCATTCGAATCGCGAGCGAGTCCTGGATGAAGTCCGCCATTCGCCGACGCGAGATGCGCACGAGGTTCGGGTTCACCAACGGGTCCACCGAAGTGATGCCCGACTGGAAGACCGGCCCGCTCGTGTCGTCAATTCGAAGGGCGCAGATGCCCGATGACTTGAACAGCTTGTAATCGTCCTCGGTGAAGCCCTGGACGTTCGCCCCCGACTCCAAGCCAACCACACCGTCCAAGAACGGAGTCTCTTGGCCCGGGTTCTCCTCGGGAGCCAACTGACTCAGGATGGAGCAGATGAATCCGTCAGCCCCGATGTCGATGACACCCGATGCCGTGAAGCCTGCCCCGCCAGCCAGCCCACGTTGCGCCATAATCGGCACGAACGAAGCAGCCTGGGGGTAGCAGTAGATGACCCGCTCGGAGCGGTAGGCACCCACTCCAGGCTCGGCCACGTTCGACCGTGCCGCGAGCTTCTTGGTGTTCATCGGAGTACGGAGCGCAGCCATGCGCCCGAACATTCCAATCTGACTCGCCCGGATGACGTTCAGACGAAGCGCCCGTCGAGTCGAGTTCGACTGGCGAGCGCACCAAGCAACGTTCGCCCGACGCGCAACCGAGTTGAGCACGAGGGTCGAGTCGAACGCCTTCTGGTACTGAGCGTCAATCTGAAGCTCGGTAAGAGCCGCCCCGATGTTCGCCGGGTTCAACACCCAGAAGCTCCCGAGGTCCACTCCGAGGGTCGTCTTGACGATGGTTCCCGCGAGAGCCGCAACGCCCGTCCCGTCATCGAGCGCATGGCGCACCTTGACGGTATACGGACCGACGTTCGTCGCAAGCACGTCGAGGGTCTGCATCGTGACGAACTTGACCGTGCTCGCAGCGTTGGTGACTTCCGTCCCCGCTGGGATGGTGCCCGAGACGACCGCAGGAGTCGTGACGGTCGTTCCAACTACGAACCCAAGCTCGCCCATCAGAAGCGCGTTGGACGAGCCCGTGATGCGAACCTGACCGCCGTTCGCACGCCCCTGGAGGAGCGTGAGCGTGCCCGAGACGGATGATGCCATCGTGAAGCCAGCCGCAGCGTTGATTTTCGTGATGACGTTCGCCTGAGTATCGGCGATGGCCAACGCCACAGTGACGTTGTTTTCTTCGTCCACGCCCAGCGTGACCGTGCCCGCCTGAGTCAGAGGGAAGGTTCCCGCCGTGCTGAGGAGGTACGCCTTGCCGTCGTTCGAGCCCTCTTGGTATGGCGTGAAGCCGAACGCAAGCGCCGTCGTCCCAGGACCGACCATGAGGTAGTCGCCCGCAGCGACGAACGTCTTGGTCAATCGGGGGTTCCCGGACGAGTCCTGCTCGACCTTGAGCCCGGCAATCGCCAATTCCGTGACCGTCTTCAGCTCGGAATACTTCACCGCGTCGATGTCGTACACGTTACCGGTGCCGACCGCAGACGTTCCTGCCGTGAGCCCGAGCGCCGTAAGGACGCCAACCGCGCTCGCGCTGACGACGCGAGACTGAGCACCAGCGCCACGACGGAAGCTCGTGAAGCTCGTGATGTCCACGCCACCAATCGAGGCGAACGTGAAGCCAGCAGCCGCGTTGATGCGAGAGATGACCTGCGCTTGGCTCTGGTCGGTCGCGAGGAACGTCACCGTGAAGTTCGGTTCATCGTCGAACCCGAGGGTGAGCGTTTCACCGCCAACGAAGAGAGTCGGGAAGACGCCCGCGACGCCCGTGAGCACCGCAGCCGTGGCCGTGAACGTCGCGCTGACAAGGCCAGCTCCGATGTCCGCCTGAAGCACCTGTCCGGGCTCCATGTTGTAGGAGAACTGCGAGACTCCAGTCACGTACGCTTGGCGCTTGAACTCGACCGAGCCGATGCTCGTATCAACACGCACCGCGATGAGGCTTCGGTACCGCTTCGCGTTGAGCTGAACCAGCATGTTGCCGTTCCAGTACTCAGGCGTCAGCGCCCCGTCCGCCTTGCGCGAGCGGGCGCTCGGGTTATTCGCAGGCACGCTCCCGTAGGTGTAGCCGATGGAGCCGAACTGCTGAACCAAGTCCGTCGTACCGGCGACTTGAACCGGCGTCTCGAAGGGACCGTCTTCGGCTTCGCCAACGACCATCGCCGTCCCAGTGCCGATGCCCGCGATTGGAGAAGGTGGTTCGAGGTCTAGGATGTTGACCGATTCGATCTCCAAAAGGACATCGTTTCCTGGGTCAAAATTGAATCGTCGGATGAATACGCTCATAGTCCTGGCTCCTGTTCACACGCGGTGCGGTTCGAAATCTCTCACAACAATCGGGCTCTGTCGAACCCTTCGGTCAATTCTCTTCGTCGCAGGGTCCGCATGGGTCTTCGGGGACACATGGCGCCTGCGTATCAGCTCTGTTTTCCAAGTAGTCGGGGTTCACTGTCACTCCCCCGAGGTCAGCTCCGAGCCCGTCCGTCACAATCTCGACGGTCGGAGTCAGGATGTCGTAGTTCACCAACGCGACTTGGTTCATGCGCATCTCGATGGTGATGCGCGCCTTGCGTCGGTTCTGAGCGTCGGGGGACTCCTCCACAATCGTCGATGAGCCCGGCGTGAAGCACACGAGCTGGTCGAAGTACTCGGGCACGCGAAAGCGAATGCCGTACATCGTCTCGGTCGGAGAGAGCGCAACCTGGATGCCCGCAAGAATGGCCCGAAGCTCGGGGCGCTTCGCTGCCCAAATCTCCACCGTGAACTCCTCCACGTAGTCGGCTTGGTACTGGACGATGGTCCCTTTGCCGTACTTGTCCCGAGTCTCCTCGTTCCAATACGTCCCTAGCCCGAGCGGTTCGAAGTTCCCCGTGCCCGCCAGCATCACGATGCTCGGGAAGACGAGCGCCTTTTCGTAGTCGGGCCACGAGATGTGGATGTCATTGATGGGGAACCGGAACTGCTTCGGCGGAAGGTCTTTGTCGGTCGCCGGGTCCACGCCCATAGCTCGCTGGAAAATAAGCTCCGAGAAGTACTGGCGAAGGATGCGAAGCGCTGCCGTGCGCCCGTCCACCGCGAGCGGGGGCGGGTTCGGCCTCTGAGGATACACCTCCCCAAACGGCTCCCCGAAAAGGAGCGCACGAAGCTCGGGCGAAAGCTCCCGACCCTCCTTCACGCCGCACCAACTTTCTTCAATGCCTTAGCCATCTCTTCCCGGAAGATATCAGGAACGCGCGCCATTGCTTTCTCAAGAATACGAAGCCCCGTCCCGCCGTTGAAAATCCCGCGCTTCTGCATCGAGCGAGCAATCGCCCATGCAATCTGTCCAGCCTCAACATCGTCCTCAGCGATTCCTTTGCGCTGCGCCCACTCGGCCAGCGCGTCGAGCATCTTGCGTCCAATCTTGATGTTCTCAGCCCGAGCGCCGTACTCGATGATGGAAGCGTACGGGAGCGAGTTGGTGACTTCCGCCCCCTTCTCGATGAGCGCTGCTTTCCATCCTGCCCGGTACATGCCTCGGTCCACCGGTTGCGGGTTCGCAGATGGGATGAGTTCGTTCTGGATGATGCTGACGACTCGGTTCGCCGTCATCCAAAGCGCGTAGTGCGTCGCCTTCTCGGCCTTCTCTTGGAGATTCTTCCCGAACTGGTCTGGCGATGGCGAGATGGTGACTTTCGCCACGGCTCAGCCCCTCGCCAGGTCGTCGTCAATCGGGAACGGCTTCGGCTTCCCGTCGCGTCCGTAGTCCTCCGACACGCGCTCCAAAAGGATGTTCCACTGAAACCTGTCCGCCTGAAGGAACGGCTCTGAGAGCGGACGGAACCGATGGCGCACCGGTTGACTGTGTGGGCCGGTAATCGGCAACGTTCGCCCGTCTTCGTGAATCTCCCAGAAGAACTCGTACGGCTCGGGAGTCTCCTCGAACTTCACCGCTTCCAAGTTCAAGTTCCGAGCAGCTCGCCCCGCCATCACCGCATCCCGAAGCTCCTGACAGTCGCACGGCATCGTCTTCCCAAGCATCGCGTCCGCCGTCAGGAGCGGATTGAGCTGGCTGATTCGAACCGTCCCCACCGGCAGAGTGCCCGCGCTGAACAGAACCTTGTTGATGCTGGCCAAGTCCTCGACCTTCGGAATCGGAAGCAACGGAAGTCGAAGGAGCACCCGCTCGTTCCCCTCCCCGCGCTCCCCTCCGGTCCACCGCGACCAGACCAGCTCCACCACATAGGGTCGGAGCCCGAAGGTCGTGTACCGAGCCCGCAGACGGTTGGCCGTGGAGGCAAGGCGTGAAGCTAGCGTCTGACGCGCCTCTTGGGCGCTCAGGAGCTTCGCAGACCTGCCTCCGCAGTCAGACATCCCTCAGAGCCCGCCGTCGCGTCCTGGGGCAACCTGGGGGCAAGCCGGGCCTGCCTTGGCGAGCTTCGCCATACCCTTGGACCGCGAAGAAAGAATCTCCTTCACGGCGGGAGCAAGCTCGTCCGCGTACTTGCACGTCTCACGAAGCGCGGGCTCGTCCTGAATCTCGGTGTGCTCGGCGACGCACGCGGCCAACGCAACGTCGATGACGCTCTTGACGATTTGCTTCGTCATCGTCGCGGAGCATCCCTGAAGGACGAAGACGCCCCCGAGCCCTGCCATGTTCGCAACCACCGCCAACGCCACAATCGATTTGGAGAAGTTCATCTCCAAGGATTTAGCACGCGCCCTCAGCCACTCACAGAAATATTCAGCTTGCGCCCCTGGAGCCAAATCCGTTGGTCGAACGGGTTCGGCACGATGCCGAGGAGGTTCGCCAGCCCTTGCTGAGCGATGAGGTAGTACTGGGACAGCTCCTTCAAGCGCATCCGGTTGACCTTGATTTCGCCCATCGACTCGATGTCCGCGAGGTCGCTCCCGCCGAACACTTCGCACTCCAAGCAGTCGAGCCTTTCAAGCAAAAGATAGAATCGAGGGAGCGACTCGGCCAACAGCCTGACCATCGCTCCCTCAATCATGAACTGAGTCTGGACGGCTGCCGGTATTCCGAGGACAAACGTCTGCGCTTGCTCCACTCCAAGGTACCCCATGTGGTGGCGCGCTCGCGCTTTGTCTGGGTCGGAAATCTGGACAGCCATCTATCAGGCTCCAATCTCTTTCAAGACGACGCCCATCATCTCAAGTCGGGCGATGTCGTAGTTCTGGGAGTCCACTTCTTTGCCGTATCGTAGCCGACACATCGACCCGTTCAGCATCACGTTCACGCCGTCATGGTTCGTCACCATGTAGCGCTTCACCGTGGGCACAAGGCTCATGTCGGGGGGCGCCATCGGCTGCGCAATCATCTGCGTCATCGTCTGCGCCGTCTGAACTCCGTACGCACCACCCTTGAGCTGCGTCGGGTTCTCAGTCTCTTCAATCGCCCCCGCCACCTCTTCAGGTTGCGTGAGGTCGCTCAGTTGAGCTGCTGTTGTACTTCGTCGTGCCATTTGGTTTCGCCTCCTTCGACGGACGATAGCAGAAAGGGGACACCCGTGAAGATGTCCCCTTTCATGCCACCGACGATTCGGCTCAGCGATTAGCCGAGCGCGTGCTCAAGGACCAGAGCGCGCTTAAATCGCTGCGGGCCAGTGGGCGCGGTGATGTCGCTCGGAGGAGCGAATGAGGTCGTGATGCTCCAAGCCAAGCCGACCTTCTGCTGAAGGCGGTCGACCGGCGCACGAAGGATGAGGCGAATACGTTCGGCCATGATCTGGACGCCGTTGTTCACAACATCGAACTCGCCGACCTTGCCGTTCAGACCGGCTTCGGTGACGTACTGTCCCTCGTCGAGACCCTTCTCGTAGAGAGAGCCCTTGCCCGTGATGATGACACGGCCAACCTTGACGCCGAGTCCGTTGACCACTTCGGCTCCGAGATCCTTGGCGTAGATGCCAGGGGTCGTCGGGGAACCGGCCGAACCTACGTTCGTCGTTTCCTTGCCGGAGTTGCCCTGACGGGGCGCTTCCGGGTTCATGAAGAACATCACGTTCGCAATGGTCCCGATGAAACCTTCCTTGTAGATGGTGTGCTCAGGCAGCGACTGATTTAGGCGCTGGAACACAGGATCCTGGAAGAACTGAGCGTTGGACGAACCCGAAAGGTGCGCGTGGTAGAACCCGTCGTCGTGCGTGGGAACGTTCGAATCTCGAAGCGTACCGACCGCGTTGATGACTTGCTGAAGCACGAGCGTGTCGTTCGGACCAATCGCGTCCACAGAGTCACCGCCCGCAGCACGGATGACGGATGCTGCGAACTTGCTCACGACTGGGGCTCGGACGGCGAATGCCGTGCCGATAGCAGCCGAGAGAACGAGCTTGCCTGGTCCCTCGGGGTCGGTCGGGTCATCGGGAAGAGTCCCGACAACGTTGGCCGAAACCTTAGCGATGCCCGTGCCGACCGTAATCGGAAGCGGAACCGCTGGGCTGACCGGAACCGGACGAACCGTGATGGACGTGATGACATCGGTGAAGCCGCTGAGCGACGCCACCTGGAGGACCGACTCGGTGCCGACAAGAGCGACCGTCGTGACCGTGTGGCCCGCGAGGTACGCCTTGAAGAGCGTGTTGCGCGAGACGCGGTTGATGCTCTGCGCCGACTGGAGTCCGAGGTTCTTGATCTCTCGGAGGAACAGGTTGGCGTTCGAGACGACGGACGAAGGCATGTGGACATCCTTTGCGCCAGCGAACTGACGAAGGACCGCGCTCCACTGCTCGTAGACGGACTCTTGGGGAAGAGGGTCGTCACCGGGCTTGAGCGGCTCAGTAATCGGGGGGAGAAGTCCCGCACGAGTCATGAAGTGCTCGGTGCCGGCGTTCGCGGGCCACTCTTCAAAGAGCGCCTCGGAACGGAAGCCGAGATTCGGGTAAAGCCCATCGTGGAACGCTCGCTGGAGCGCACCTTGCTGAACGAGCTGCATAACACTCGGTGGAACCCCGAGAACCAATTGATCTGCCATGATGAAAATCCTTTCTGCGAAAACTGCACTTCGGTTGTGAAGACTTCCTCACCGTCGAATCGCTTCGCAATCTTTGGTTCCCACCCCACCCGAATTGACCGCTGGGTGTGCCCACGTGATTTTGGGGTTCCTCTGACTGCTCGCCCGTTGACGAGTTGCTTGCTTGCCTTTGTGCTCTGTCCGTAAACCTCAAACGAGAATGGAGCAGGTTTCCCTGCTCCAGTCAAATCTCAGAAATTCCAACCTTGCCTGCGCTTGTGCTCGCGCCACTCGGCGTCCGTCATGCTGTTCGGTTGGTTGGGGGTCGCCGTCTTGTTCTCAAGGTGCTGCGTCCGGTCTGGGGGCGTCACCTGAGCCCCGTTGTTGAGCGCGACAACCTTCTGAACCACGACTTGCGGCTCAGGAGCAACTGGGGCCGGAGGGGCCGCAGACTGCTGAGCCATCGCCGGGTTCTTCTCGGCGAACTCTTTCATCCACCCGTTGATGTACTTCATCGGGTCGTCTCCGAGAGCTGCCTCGGACACGCTCTGAAGGTGCTGCGAAAGTTCGTAGGTCACGAAGTTCATGTACTTCGGTTGGAAGAACTTCTCGGCGTTGCCGACAATCTCCCGGTCCTGCTCGCGCACCTCGTACGTCTCTTTGACCGTTGAGGCTTCGAGCTTGTACCGCTCGGCTTCCTCCTTGTATCGGTTCAGCTCCTCCCGCATGCGGTCGGTCTCGGAAAGCTGAGCGAGCCGCTGCTCCTCCTGCTTCGCCTTGAACGAGTCCAGCTCTTGGAGTCGCGTCTTGATTTCGGTCGGGTCGTCCGTCCCGAACTCTTCCTTGAGTTGCTTCTTGTGAGCCCTGTCGATTCGGCGCTTGAAGGCCGAAGACTTGACCACGAACTCATCTGCCCCCTCGGGCAGCTCGTCGTCCTCGCCAATCATCTTGCGAGTCGGGATGTGCTCCGCTGGGATGGGAGCAGGTGATGCAATCGCCGGAGCGGCTGCGGGAACAACAGCCGGAGCCGCTGGAACGGGGACAGCCCCAGAACCAGTGGCTCCAACTGCGGTATCGGAAGCGATGGTGTTTAGCGCCTGATTTTCCATCTCTTCCTCCTATTAGGCAAACGTCGATTCGGTTTCGAGAAGGACGTTCACGTCCGTCGCGGGAACCACGCCGACCTTGACGAGAGCTTCGGTCGCGTTGTCAGCCACGGCGAAAAGAACTTCGTCCTTGGCAAGCGTGAGAGCCGCTTCGCCAGCAGCGGGGGCCGCTCCCGGAACGAGGACAACCTTCTTGCCGGTCGCGAGTCCAGCCGACACCTTGGTGACGGTGGCTTCGAGAACCGAGAGAACGCCTGCGGGGAGGAGAAGAACTCCAGCCGCAACCGGGAGGAGCATCTCTTTCACGTCCTGAACGGCAGGCGTGTACGTGAGGTCAACGCTCGTGAGCGCGTCCGCAGCGAGGGTCACGATGTCGCCGTTGGGCGCAACCGCAATCTCGCCCGAAGCCGGGGTCACGCCGTAGGCAACCACGGTCAGCTCGCCTACGCCGGCAGTGCCGGTCTTGGCGTAAGCGCGAACGATGTGAAGCGCCTTCGCATCTTCCGGAAGGACGATGGCGAAGAGGACCGCAAGCTGCGAACCGTCCGCAGCAGGGAGCTTGCTGAACAAGCTCGCGTTCATTGAACGGAGCACGTCGCCCACTTTGATTTTGCGGAGCAGGTCCGCAAGCACAGAGGGGTTCGCAAGGTTGAGAATCGATTTGATAGATTTGTCGCTCGTTGTAATCATTGTTTTTCTCCTTCAAACACAGTCGTCATTCGTTACCAGTCACCGCGTATTCAATCGTCCCGACGCCTTGCGCTTCAAGTAGCTTGAGCGTGTTCGCGTCAGGGAACTCCATTACGAGAATCCCTTGGACGTTGAGTACAGAAACGGTGTCCGGGGTTCCCACCATCGTCAGGCGAATGTCCATTTTCACGGCCGTTCGCAGATAGAGGAAGTTGCCCTTCGTTACCGGTTGCCCCACGCCCACTCCCGGAAGCGTAACGAACGCGACCGGGGAATTGACCTGAGACGTGCCGTAGGTCTTGACCGACGCAGGCTTCGAGCCCGCGCAGCCAGCACCCCCGCCCAACTGAACCGGAATCGAGAACACCGCAGCGGGGAAGCCCGCGCCTTCGCAGACGCCAACTTGCCCGATGACGAGGTTCCCGCCGAATGAGACTTGCCCGCTCATCTACGTTCAGCCCTTGAGGTTCTTGAAAGGAACGGGCGGGTTTAGGCCGTCGATGCCGGGACCGCTCTTGTCCATGTCCGAGAAAACCCAGGGGGTCTTCGCGGTGCTTCCCTCATCGACGCATTCCTGAGTCGAGCCGGGCTTCTGCGCCATCGCTTCTTTGGTCACGTCTTTGCCGCCCGTCTTGGGGCCGTTGCCCTCGGGGCTGTTCACGAAGTCGTGAGAACCGGTCGAAGGTCCGGCTGCGGTGGTCGCGCCTTTTTCATCGCCGAAGGGGCTCGTGTAGCCAGTACCAGATTTGTTTTCCATGTGTGTGTTCCTCATTCCTTTCGTGGGGTGCAAGTCATTTCATGTTCTTCATCGGGCTGCGCGGCTGGACCGGGCGAACCGGTTCCATCGGCAAGTCCGAAGGCTTGAAGCGAGCCGTGTTCACCGGGTCGCCATTGATAAAGGGCGCGTCCTTCTGAGGGTCGATTTCGACCACCTCTTCGTCCTTCGCGGGCACGCTCGAATTTTTCGCCGGGCTCTTCATGTTCTTGAACATGCACGGAACGTATCAGCACGCTAGAAGCGCCGCAAGCTACTGTCCAAAAGACTTACGCGGCACCGTCTCCATCTGCGGACGCTTCGGTGGCATCCCCTTCCGCCTCTCCATTTTCCATCGGAGCATCACCTCTGCGTCGCTCCTCGGTTCGAGGTACTTCGGGATGGGCCACGTCTTGCTGTGCGGGACGATAATCTCGCGGTCGTTGGGTCGCGCCGGAGGGTGCTGCATCATTCCGTACCAGGTCTCGAATGCTTGGTCGGGCTCGCGTATCTGTCCGTGGACCGCGTACGAGTCCGACGCTGTTCGATTGTCAAACGTGGCTGACAAAATCTTCACCATGTCCCCGCCCATCTGGTCGTTCGCTTCCCGCATCGTCTCCCAGCCAGCTCGGTTGTAAGCGCCCATAAGTTCGGTGCGCACGATGCGCTCGGCCCAACTCGCAGGAGCGCCTTCGAGGAATGGAGATGCCTGCGTGATTTCGTCGCGCATGTCGGCCACGCTCTTGCGGGTCAAGAGCCCGCGCTGGAGCGTCTCCTCGAAGTTCCCGATGACGTTCTCCCCGTACCGTTCGAGGATGCCCGTCTTGGTCTTCTTCGCTCCGGGGATGCCTGCGCTCTCGTCGCTCGTCAGCCGTCGAAGGATGCTGGACTTCGCCCCCGAGCGAGCTGCGTCGAACATGGTCGCCTCGTCGAAGGCGAGCGGCTGTTGCCCCACTCCTCGGAACGACATGTCAGCTCGCTCCAGGTATTCGAGAATCCCGCCCGCAGCCATCTCGGCCGAAGTCGCTGACTGCCCGACGATGAGCGTCTTCATGCTCCCGCTCACCCCTGCGAGAACGTCCTCAATCTGAGCCAGGGTCGTTCGCATCTGAGTCGCCGTGAAGGTCTGGTCCCCCGCCCCAAGACCCCGCAGCTTGGCGTCCAGCTCCTCCTGAGCCCGCATGAGCATCTTCCGGGTCCGGGCAAGCCCAATCCGCTCGGAAATCTTGGCCGCGTCGGCTCGGTTCCTAGCCAGAACCTCCCTCGGGTCGAAGGCCATGCGTTAGGGCTCCTCTGCGCCCTCAGGAGGCGTTTCTGGGATTAGACCCTGAGAACCCCCCATCTTGGCCTTCTGAGCCCTTAGAAGCGCCCCAGGGGGGGCTTCGTCCAGGTCCGATACCTCGCCACCGGTCGGAGGAGTCATGTCGCCCACCGCAGCGGCGCTCTTCTGCCCTTCGGCTTCCATGCGCTTGGCTTCGTCCGCAAGGTTCACCCCGAGCGCGCTCGCGACCATCTCCATGGCCGTCTCCTTCGAGAGCACTTGCTTGCCCCCTGTCGCCATCGTCATCGACGTGATGACCTTCGTCTGGTCGTCGTAGGTCGGGGAGAAGTACGCGGGCCACCGAAGGTTGATGTCTCCACCTTCGCCCGGAACCCGCTCGGTCTTGACCGTCTCCTCCATCGCCTTGCCCGCTTCGTCGAGCATGGGCATCCCAGTCTCATCCAACTTCGGAACGACTTCCACCTTGGGCGGGAGCTGAAGGACGAGCGTCGCGTCAGTCGCTTCTCCCGTCGAGGCGTCGATGATGCGCACCGTCTTCCCGACGCTCTTCTTCGCCACCTTCAGCACGTCCTCCAGGATGCGCTCGATGGCCGTCCCGTATTGCTCGCGGAGCACGTCAGCCTTCGCCAGCATCGGGCTGTAGATGGCCTTGATGGCCACCGACGAAGTGCCCTGCGCCGCAATCTGATTCGGGTCCGCGATGATGCACTGAGCCGTCTCCAGAATCGTCTTCCGCTTCAGGTCGATGAGCTTGATGCCCGCGTCCACGCTGGAGCCCGAAAGCTCCATGTAGCTCGCATCGCCGTCAGTACCGACCACGAGCGCGTTGTCGGAGCCCTTACGGAGTCCAACCTTGTCGAGCAAGTCGGGGTCCATCCTGAGCTTGAGCGTCGGGTCAAGGTTCAGAATCGCTCCCTTGGACACGACGCTGCAAAGGATGTCCAACTGGTCGAAGGACTCGTACAGCCCGTGGTAGTCCGGGAACCCGTCCACCTCGTCGCTCGGGATATTCTGAACCCAGTGGAAGTGATTCACGCCGTCCTTGTGCTCAACCGACCGAGCCTGGTCCACTTCCCAGGTCGGCTCCTGCCCCTTCAGCACGCGGGCTTCCTTGAACACGATGTCGGCATCGGTCGTCCAGTCCCGCCGAAACCAATAGTAGACGTTCTCGAACTCGCGCCCGGTCCACTCGGTCCGATAGAACGGGTACACCTCGGTGACGTGCTTCGCTACGAGCTGCGTGCGGTCCTTCCAAGAATGCACGTAGATGTTCTTCGGATTGTGAACGTCGAAGCGCGGCTTGCCCTCGTAGAAGCACCACGAGATACCGACCGAACCCGTGGAGCCACCAATCGTTCGGGCTCGCACCATCGTCATCGGGAGCCGACCGACGCGGGCCGATGTCATAGCGAAGTCCTCGCTCAGAGAATCTCCGTCCACCCGGAGCTGAGGGAAGCGGTTCTCGCCGAAGAGTAGGCTTGTGAACGAGTCCGTGATGACCCGCCCAAGTCGATAGGGGGCGCTCGGGCGACGCATCTTCAGCGGCACGAAGAACGCCATCTTCTCTTGGCTGATGAGCGGCTGCGTCGAGGTCATCCCCGAAACCACGCGCCCGTCGAAGTCGAATCGCTTCATGTCATGCTGCGTACAGTCGTAGTAGCTCTGCCGCATGTCGAGCATCCTGAACCGCTCGCCCCGTAGGAGCGTCCCGGGTCGGACGTTGGCGAACATCGGGCCGTCTTTGCCTTCGCTTCCGAAACTGGTGAACGACATAGCGTCCCCGCTGCTGATAGCCATTGCGCTCAACGTCCCATCTCCTTCTTGATTCGCGTGCGAAGATACCTGTCCGCGAGGCTCCCCGCCAGCACCTCGGGCGCTTCTTCGATTGCGCTCGGTCGCTCAGGCATCACGAGCATGCTCCTGGCAGTCTCGGAAAGACCGACGAAGACCATGCTCTCTTCGGGCTCTGAGTCGGGAGGAGCCGGAATCGTAGGTGCGATGGACGGGCGCTCGTCAAGGAGCTTCTCCGACGCTGCCTTGAGAACCTTCCCCGCGATGAATCTCACGAAGCTCAGAATGCAATCTCCGTCAGCTCGACCCGAGCAACTATCTTCGTCGCCGTCGTTGTCGCGACCGTGTTGAACGCGAAATAAAGCCGGTCGGGAACCACACCAATCGTCGGCGTGAGTGTCCACGACACCGCCCCCGCATCGCCAAGTGAAACCTGCGTGCCGCTCGCGACAATCGTGGAAACACCACCCGTCCTGCGCACCACCAACTCACCCGAAAACATCCGGGACAATGGCCCCGCTCCCGACACCGCGACCGTGTACTTGACCGCGTACGTGCGCGAATCGGTCAACGTAAGGACCGTGCCCCCGCCCGCAAGCTCCACGCCTTCCCCCGCGCCCGCACCCGGTGTTGAACCAACCTGCGTGACCACGCTCGTCTGAGAAATACCCGCAGCGAGTGCCGCGAAACGCTGGCTTGAAAATGCGTCCTGTCCCGGAATCGTCGCCTTTGCGTACACGCCCCGCGCGCATGCCGAATTGGCGACCGATAGGCAGTTCACTCCGTACGCCATCGAATTGGTACCCGATGCCGTACACCCGCTTCCCCACGCGAACGTCTCCGCATTCGTCGCCGAACAAAGCGTTCCCCATGCGAACGACGTGTCGCCCGTCGCGATGCACGTGTTTCCA
>Ga0315288_10001664_pt1 | contig 28842 bp, 27 predicted proteins | sample YL17G11_20_MG_FD_203454 | JGI IMG/M metagenome (GOLD analysis project Ga0315288, IMG submission 203454) | Sediment microbial communities from Yellowstone Lake, YNP, Wyoming, USA - YL17G11_20 | ecosystem: Environmental > Aquatic > Freshwater > Lake > Sediment | place: USA: Wyoming | collected... | reverse complement strand
GTGGGCGACGGCGTCGGGCTGGGCGTGGGCGAAGGCGTCGGGCTGGGCGTGGGCGAAGGCGTCGGGCTGGGCGTGGGCGACGGCGTCGGGCTGGGCGTGGGCGACGGCGTTGGGCTGGGCGTAGGCGACGGCGTCGGGCTGGGCGTAGGCGACGGCGTCGGGCTGGGCGTAGGCGACGGCGTCGGGCTGGGTGTAGGCGATGGCGTAGGCGTGGGTGTAGGCGACGGCGTCGGGCTGGGTGTAGGCGATGGCGTCGGGCTGGGTGTAGGCGACGGCGTCGGGCTGGGTGTAGGCGATGGCGTAGGCGTGGGTGTGTGCCCGGCGCCGACGGTGAGCTCCGTTTCTGCTTCGTTGTTCGTAAGATCCTGGTCTCGCACGTGCCGCGTGGTAATCCGGACGGAGTTCTCGAAATCGAAGGTGTGGTAACAGAACTCCCAGCAGCGGATGGTCCACGTCTCGTCGACGGTCACATCGACACTCATGGGCAGGCTCATCGGCGCCCCCGAGTACTGCTGAGGGGTAACGCTGCAGCCCCCGGGAGCGATGGCGTCGGCGTCAACGGCGATGTCGACGGGGCCGACGGGCCCGTTGTTGTGGATCGCCTTCCTCAGCGTTACTTGGACGTCCTTGTTGAGTTCGATGTCGCTCGGCGGGCTGAGGAATTGCTGGCTGACGATCTTGACATCGGTCTGAGACCAGACGTGGATCGAGGTTAGGGTGCGGTTCTTGGTGTTGTTCGCTGGATTGGGGTCCTCGACGTGAGGCTCTGTGCTTTCGATGCTGTTGTAGAGTCCGAATGTATGCAGGGACCGCCCGGAGCACTGGATGGTGAAGTCTTCGGTTAGGGTCTGACTCTCGTTTGTGGGCAGGGTGACCTGGTGCGTGACGACCTCCGGCGAGACGGTGCAGTCTGACGGCGGTGAGAGCCATCCCCGCACCTGGGCCTGCACTGGGCCGTAGGGGCCGTTGTTGCGCACCACCTTCCTCACGGTGACCGGCCGGCTCTCGCCCGCGTCCATGTCAGTTGGCCAGACAAGCTTGTCCTGGCTGACGATCTCCAGATCAGCCTGGGCGACGGCGGCGACCGTCCAGTCTGTGTGCTGGGTGTTGTTGCCGGGATTCGGATCGTACAGATCGGGCGGGTTGTCGGCGGCAACGCAGAGTTCCGTCGTTGCGATCCGCACCACGTTATCAAAGCCAAAGGTGTGGAAACTGGGTTCATCACAACTGATGGTGAACGGCTCGACGAAAGCCACATCCACGCTCACCGGTACGTTGTAGATGCACTCGGTGTGGGTGTCAAGAGTCACGCTGCAATCGTCGGGCGCGCTGACGGTCCCGATAGCGACCAGGGCGACGGGGCCGTAGGAGCCGTTGTTGTGGACTATCTTGTGGAGGACGATGGGAACGTCCACGCCCAGCGATATCTCCGCCGGGCCCGCCAGGTGCTGGTTGACGATCTTTACGTCGGCCGGGTGGTCAGTAGCGAGTGGTCCGGCCATGGTGGGGATTGTCCCCAGCCCGGCGAAGACGGCCAATAGGAGGACCCCCAGGAGCAGTGCTTTGATCAGCCGGGTCTTCTTGTGCATTTCTTCACAATCCAGGGTTGACACACTATAGCAGGTATTCGTGATTCGGGGCAATCGAATGCCGAGCGCACCCCGAGCTGCTTCTGCTCTAAGGGAATCATCCCTGACAGCGGGCGATAAGAGTAGCGGAGACGGGCATCAAATCGGTGAACGGAAGGTGAAAGACATAATGCGGGTGAGGGGAAGCGGCCTGGAGGCCGCCATTCACCTCTGTGCCGATCTCGGGGCCGAGAAGGCAGAGGTGTTCGCTGAATCGTCGGTGGCGGTGGTGGTGACGAAGGGCCCGACAAGCGTTCCGTCGTAGGTGAACGCGCCAGCGGCGTCGGCTGTCGTCGAACCTTCGTAGGTTTTGCCCTCGTCATTGTCGTCGGAGTAGATATCGACTGTGCAGCCGGGGCAGGCGGCGCCGCTCAGCGGGGATACGCCGCTGATTGTGGGGGCAGGCAGGTTGGCGTTACCTTCTTCCAACAGCAGGATGCCTTGGCGGGCATTGGAGTGAATCGAGTTGCCGCGGATGCTGTTGTTTATGGTGGCTGTCCCCTCTACTTGCACGCCAACGATTCCGTTTTGGGCAATGACGTTGCCCTCCCCATCGCCCGGGCCGCCGATCTTGTTGCCCACAGCTCCATCCAGGAGCCAGATGCCCGTGCCGTTGTGCAGGGGCGTCTGGGCGGAGCCGTCGGTGCCGATGTAGTTGCCGATGACGATGTTGTCGCCGGTAACCGGACCGCGAATCAGGACTCCTCCGCTTTGGTTACCGGAGATTATGTTGGCGTCTCCGGAGGATGTGCCGCCGATGGTGTTGCCCTTGGCGCCGATGCTCAGTACGACGCCGTACACATTCTGAAGCGCCTTCACTCCGCTGCTGTCCACACCTATGAAGTTCCCCTTGACCGTGTTTCCAGTGGCGCCTTCGCCGCCAATGTTGATGCCGAACAGATCGTTGCCCGAAATGACGTTGCGCTCGCCGGCCGCGGAGCCTCCGATCAGGTTGTCGGTGGCGTTGGGCGCGATCCAGATGCCCTCCATCCCGTTGGGATGAGCCTGCGTGCCTGCGCGGTCGGTGCCCAGGTAGTTGCCCTGGATCACGTTGGCGCTGCCGTCGATCTGGATGCCAACGTTCTCATTGTCGGACACCACGTTGCCCTGGCCTTGTTTGGACCCACCGACAACGTTGTTGTCCCCCGCCGACTTGAGCCAGATACCCGTATGGCAGTGCTGGATCTGGAGGCCGCGAATGATGTTGCCGCTGGACTCGATGACGACGCACGGGACGCCCTTCTTGGCGCCGTCGATGATCACGCCCGAGACGGCGCCGTCGATGGCATCTTTCCCCGACTTGAGCGAGGGCAGAGTGTCGGTCAGGACGATCGTTGCGGGCTGATTCGCCGGAAACACAGCGGGTTCAAAGCCGATCACATCGGCCGCGACGGCGCCGGGCTCGGCGTGAAGGTTATCGGCCTCTTCGGCGGTGAGGTCGCTCTTGAGCAGGTCGCCGGTGGACAGGGCAATGGCTTCCCGTAGAGTAAGGGTGGCGTCGCGCTGGTCGCTGTCGGCTGTGCTGTCGACGACGATCGTGGCCCCAGAAGACCCCTTTCCGTCATCGCCGTCGCACGAGAGCGAGAGCAGCGTCACCACGATGACGCTCGCCAGCGCCACCAGCACGAGCATCCTGCCTGTCATGGCCACCTCCAGCCTGTGATCCAGCGAGCCTAGTATCGGGCAGGTTCCTATCCATTGGCAAGTGCAGTCGGTCGGAGGCGCGTCGCCGCGCTCCAAGATAGCTCGACTCTATTGACAACGTGAGCGAAAGGTGTGCAAAGGCCGACGTGTCTGTTTCGAGTACCGGGGCATACGTGATTCTGACCGCAGCCGCCGCAGCGGCGGCTGCGGCCGCGATGGCGAGCGCCGGCGCGTGGTATGCTAGGAGGCAGTGGCTGAAGTAGGCGCATCCAGCGCAACCCGGCGTTCGAGATGACTCGACGCAAGAAGGTCAAGCGGCGGGCGCAGGAACGGGCGCTGGCGGAAGGCGGGGTGACCGAGGCGCCGGGAGGTGCCGGTCGCGCGACCGGGGGCCGGCTGCCCAGGGGCTGGCTCGCGCTCTTCATCGGGACCGCCGTCGCCGTCCCGGTTATCCTCGTCTCGGTCCTGGTCGTCCTCGCGGGTTCAGGCGAGCAATCGCAACAGCCGGCGACCGCTGTCCCCGGCGCGGCGCCCAGGGCGGCCATCGTCGACCAATTGATGCTCACGCAGCCTAACCCCACGTTTGTCGAGACAACCACTACCCTGCTGGAGCAGGCCGGATATGCGGTCGACTACTATCCGGGCGAAGATGTCACCGTCGAGTTCTACCGAAAATTTCCGTCTCAACCCTACGGCTTGATCATCTTCCGGGTGCACTCGGCTCTGGGAAGGGAGGATGGCCAGCCGGCGGACTGGGTGACCCTGTTCACGGCGGACTCCTACCGGGAAACGTGGTACGTCAATGAGCAGAAGACACGACGCCTGAGCAAGGTCTCTTACTACGAAGACGGCCCGCCCTACTTCGGCATCATGCCCGACTTCATCCGAGCGAACATGAAGGGCAGCCTGCAGGGCGCGACGGTGGTGCTGATGGGCTGCGATGGCCTGGCGACGGAGACGATCGCCGACGCTTTGGTCGACAAGGGCGCGGAGGCCGTGGTGAGCTGGAACGGACTCGTATCCGGCGACCACACGGACGCGGCGACGGAGCAACTGCTGCGGCACTTGGTGACCGAAGGACTCCCCGTGCGGGAGGCGGTGGAGAAGACCGCGACCGAAGTTGGGCCGGACCCGGCCTACGGCAGCGTCCTGCGCCTGTACCCGCCGGAAGGGGGGTAGGGTCGCCCCCTGTCCGCTACGCGCGCTCCCATTCTTCCGCGGCTATCCCGGCCTGCCGAAGGATCTCTCGCTGAAGCGCGACGGAAACATCTGCTCCATGTTCGCCTGGGATGTGCACCTTCAGAGGCCCACGCTGCATGAAGCTGTGACGTCCGCCGCTGATCGGCCCCTCAAACCCCAAGACGCGAAACCTTCGCATCAGTTCTCGGCGCGAGATGGGCCTCATCGCTAGCCGCTTCTTTTGACGAGGTCCATCTCCCCCAAGGTTGGCACTACTTCGTCGTCTCGTAGCTTGAGTATCAGCCACTCCTCCAGGACCTCCTGGAGAATACGGCGGCACTCCTCCAGGGTGGCCTCGCTGGCCCACACACCCTGAAAGCCGGCTATTTCCCCGTAGTAGGTTCCGTCCTCCAGGATCTTGTACGTGGCCCGCTTCATGGCTTCATCGATGTAGGCGGTAAGCAAGTTGCGCTACCTCCCGCGGCCCGCGAGTGCCTCTCGTCCCCCGAACCGCGCTCCTGCCTCCAGCTCCTCTTCGATGCGCAGCAGACGGTTGTACTTGGCAGTGCGCTCGCTGCGGGCGGGGGCTCCGGATTTGATCTGGCCGGCGTTGGTGGCCACCGCCAGGTCGGCTATGGTCGTGTCCTCGGTCTCGCCGCTGCGGTGGGAGATGACGACGCCCCAACCGCCGCGCTTGCCGGCTTCGATGGCGGCGAAGGTCTCCGTCAGCGTCCCGATCTGGTTGGGCTTGATGAGCACGGCGTTGGCCGCTCCTTCCTGGATGGCCTTCTGGATGCGCTCCACGTTGGTCACCAGCAGGTCGTCCCCCACGATCTGAACCTTCCGCCCCAGCTCCGCCGTCAGCTTCCACCAGCCCGTCCAGTCGTCCTGGGCCAGCCCGTCCTCGATGCTGACGATGGGGTAGCGGGCGCACCAGTCGGCGTAAAGGGCTACCATGTCCTCGGCGCTGAGGGAGCGACCCTCGCGGGCAAGCACGTAGCGGCCGTCGTGGTAGAACTCGCTGGCTGCCGAGTCCAGGGCGATGGCCACGTCCTCGCCCGGGCGATGGCCGGCCTTCTCGATGGCAGTCACCAGGAGCTCCAAGGCATCCTCATTGCGGGGCAGCGGCGGCGCGAAGCCGCCCTCGTCGCCGACGAGCGTGGGAAGCTCTCGCTCGGCCAGCACCTTGCGTAGTGCCTGGTAGACCTCCGCCCCCAGGCGCAGAGCCTCGGCGAAGGTCTTCGCGCCCACCGGTGCGATCATGAACTCTTGGACGTCCGTGCCGCCGGCAGCGTGGCGGCCGCCGTTGATGATGTTGAAGAGGGGCACCGGCAGGGTGCGAGCCGCCGGGCCGCCGAGGTAGCGGTAGAGGGGGAGGTTCAGGAAGCTGGCTGCGGCGTGGGCCACCGCCAGTGATACCCCCAAGATGGCGTTGGCGCCCAGGCGCTCCTTGTTAGCGGTGCCGTCCAACTTGATCATCGCCTCGTCGATGGCGGCCTGGTCCAGACAGGACAGACCGACGACCGCCGGGGCGATCTCGTGGAGGACGTTGGCCACGGCTTTCTGTACGCCCTTGCCGCCGTAGCGGGCGGCGTCGCCGTCGCGCAACTCCAGCGCTTCGTGGGCGCCGGTGCTGGCGCCGGAGGGGACGGCGGCGCTGCCGACCGTGCCCTCGGCCAGGACCACTTCCACCTCCAGGGTCGGGTTGCCTCGGGAGTCCAGGATCTCGCGGGCCTGCAGGCTGTCGATCTCCACGGCTGACCTCCCTCGAAGGAATCCTAGGCGCTCGAGTTCGGGAGCAAGCGGCGCTCGTACACTATTTGTTCGGGCGCTTCTGCGCGGCCATGATGGCCTTCTCCACCGCGTCCTGGGGGCTCTCGGCGCGGATCAGACGCTCGGCATCGTGGCCGGGGTATGAGAAGTGCCAGGTGTCCAGGCCGACGATGGGCACGCCGTGGATGAGAGCGTAGGCGATCTCGGTGAGGGTGCCGTAGGCGCCGTCGATGGCGATGGCTGCCTGTCCCGAGAGGACCACCGAGGAGTTGCGGGCGTAACCCATGCCGGTGTAGATGGGGAACTCGACATAATCATTGGGGCGAGACTCTTGCGCGTTGTGGCCGGGCATGATTCCGATGGTGTGACCATCCTCAGCGCGAGCGCCGCGGCAGACGGCCTCCATCACGCCGTCGCCGCCGCCACACACGACGGTGCAGCCGCGGCGGGCCAGTTCGCGCCCTACTTCCTCGGCCAGGCGCTGGACGTCCGGCGGGGCCTCTTCTCCTCCAATGACAGCGATGATCATTCCAGAGTTCATCATAGCCAACGGGCCTCCACGGGGCAAGGAGGTCAAGGCTGGCCCAACAGGCGCAGGGTCAGCAGAGTCAGTTCCGCCGCCTCTTGCAGCGCCTGCGGCTTTACGAACTGCGCCCTATCTTCCGAGCTGTGGTAGCGGGGGTCGTCGACTCGATGGATTAGCACAGCGGGGATGTCGGCGTCCATGAAGCTCCTGTAGTCGCTGCTCAGACCGGTGGGCGCCTCAGCCGGGACAGGGTCGAGGCCCAGGCTGGCGGCTTCGGCGTCCACTTCTGCCACCAGTTCTTCGGAGCCGAAGAGCTGCCACTGGTCTCCCACGCCCACCATGTCCACGTTGACCATGCCTCGCAGGGCCGCGCGCTCGTCCGCGTTAAGGCCATCGACGAAGCTCCGGCTGCCGAACAGTCCCACTTCCTCCGCGCCGAACGCCACGAAGCACACGCCCTCGTCGTCGCCGCTGGCGGCCAGGACGCGGGCCGTCTCCAGGAGCACGCCGACGCCCGAGGCGTTGTCGTTGGCGCCGGGCCCGGCCTCCACCGAATCGTAGTGGGCGCCCACGACTTCCTCGCAGTGCCCATCGGGCGGTCGGGCGACGACGTTGCGCGACGTGTCGGTCTGCGGGCCGCCACCCTGCACCGAGAGCAGCACGGTCACGGGCCCCTCGGCCAGCAGACCGAGGAGGCGCTGGCCATCGGCCTGCGAGATGCCCACGGCGGGGATGGCGCTCTGTTGATCGAGGTCGCCGCGGAAGGCTCCCTCCTCATTGTTGTAGACGATGACGGCAACGGCGCCGGCAGCAGCGGCATTGGCCACCTTGTCCGAGAAGTTGAGTTCGCCCCGTTCCAGTAGAGCCACCCGGTGGGTCATGCCCTCGGGCGGAAAGTCCTGCGGTCGGCCGAGGCCCGCCGCCGCGAGTTCCCCTGTGACATCGCCAGCGGCGCTGAGGTGGAGGGCGCGTGGCTCCAGGGAGACCGGCTCCGGGGAAAGCACCTCTAGTGTGGACTCAGGCTCGACATAAAGGTTCATCTCGAATGGCTCGAGGGTTGCATCGTAGCCGTAGGACGCGAGCTGGCCGGCGATGTAGTCGGCGGCGGCCGCTTCGGCCTCGCTGCCTGCAGTGCGGGAGCCGATGTCGTCAGCGAGGGCGAGGACGTGGCGGTACTCCGCGTCGCCGCTTATGAGGGACGTCGCGTCCGCGGGCGCGGCGGTCGGAGTGGGCGAAGGCGCTACGGTGGACGAAGGCGAAGGCGAGAGCGTGGTCGCGGGCGCCGGCGAGAGGTTGGGCATGGGCGAAGGCGTGGGGGCCGTGGTGGCCGTGGTGGACAAGTGGGGAAGAGTGGGCGTCGGCGAAGGCTGGGCGGGTGGGCCAGATCCCTGGCAGGCGGCAAGAAGTAGGGAAATGGCCGCCAAAGAGCCGAGAAGGAGTCCTGGAAGGGGCAGCCGGTAGCGGGGGATCAAGGACCTGCCGGCTATCGGGGCGAGCGGCGCTGCCCGCGCCAGCGCCCCCACCAGGCGCGAAGGCGAGCGCCGACGCTGGGCTCACTTAGGTCCAAGGGGCGGCCACGCCAACGGGGTTCGACGTGCGGCGTGCGCCGGCGCAGAGAGACCATGAAGGCGAGAGCGAAGACGAGGAGGCCGGCGATAATGATCGAGCGGGTGATGGAGTCGCCGCCCCAGCTAAAGTAGGCCACCAGGATGAGGACAACGCCCAGAAGCATCAGCCGCCCCGCGGTGATGAGGCGCAGAGGACTGAGCAGCAACTGGCCCACCGTCCTTGCTAGCAGCGACACCCTGCGGCGCAACCGGCTCGGTAGAGGCTCCCGCAGGGGGAACTTCTCGTACTTGCCGAGGATCTCATCGATTTCCTGGCGCAGGCGGTCGGACATGCTCCACCCCTCCCCAGACCCGTGGCGACTGCCTGGTCGCAAGTCGGCCGGTCCGGCAGGCAGTCTTGCCACCATTTTACAACGGCGGCTCAAATGGGGTCTAGATTGACGAGGCCCGCTCCGCTTCGATAATTTACCCTGCTAGGCATCTTACCACGCTCGTTCGAAGGTAGCTTTGCTATAATCGATGGTGAGAGCGATAGGTGTGACGAGAGGCGCAGAAGTGAGGATCAAGCCCCAAAGATTGTTCTCCCACCCCCGTGTGACGGTCCGGCGTCTCGAGCGCGATGATAGCGGCGCGACGTGCGCCGAACTGAGCATCGACGGCCTCGTGTGCGACGTGTGCGCGGCTCGTGCGCGGCGGGCCCTGGCGAAGCTGCCCGGCGCCACGGCGGCCGAGGTCGATCTGGAGAGCGGCGCGGCAACAGTTAGGTTCGAAGGGCAGGCTGCCAGCGAAGACACGCCGGCCCAGGCTGTGGATGGGCAGGTGGTGCTGCGGCCGGCCCGACGCTGGCTCGCGCGCCTCCGCCGGAGGTGGATCGGCCTCTGGCCGATGCGGCGGAAGACGGCGACATGAGGATCGGCGCCCACGTCTCCACCGCCGGCGGGCTGCCCAATGGCATCGAGCGGGCCCGGAACATGGGCGCCGAGGCGATCCAGATCTTCGCGGCGGCGCCTCAGAGCTGGCGGCGGCGCGTCTACACGACGGAGGAGGCTCAGGCTTTTCAGACGGCGGCCCAGGCGGCCAACATCTGGCCGGTGTTCATCCACGGGGTCTACTTGGTGAACCTGGGCGGCAGCATCCCTGAGAATCTTAGCAAGTCGGTCGAAGCCCTCATCGCCGATATGCGCACTTCCTCCCTCATCGGGAGCAAAGGGGTCATCTTCCACGTCGGCAGCCACCGCGGGGCAGGCCTTGATGCCACCCTCAGCCAGATCGTCGCCGCCATGGCCTGCGTACTGGACCAGACGCCGGACGATTCGTGGCTGATCCTGGAAAACAGCGCCGGCATGGGCGGCTCCGTCGGCTCCAAGTTCCACGAACTGGCGGTGATCATGAAGGAGGTTGGCAGCCCCCGCCTGAAGGTCTGCCTCGACACCCAGCACGCCTTCGCTTCGGGCTACCAGGTGGCGACGCCCGACGGCCTGGCGACGACTCTGGACGAGTTCGAGCGCGAGATCGGGCTGACGAACCTGGTGGCGTTGCACGCCAACGACTCGAAGTGCCCGCTGGGCGGCGGCGTCGACCGACACGAGAACATCGGCGAGGGCTACATCGGCCGCGAGGGCTTTCGGGTGATCCTGGCCCACCCGGCCTTCCGCGACCTGCCCCTCCTGCTGGAGGTGCCGGGCTTCCCCGTAGGAGACGAGAAGCCTGAAGGGCCGGACAAGGAGAACGTCGATCGCCTCAAGGCGATAGCGGCGGAGGTGGGCTAGGCCAGCCCGCTCCGCTCATGGTTCGACAGGCTCACCACGAGCGGGGTTGATTTCCGCTCACCCTGAGCTTGTCGAAGGGTCACCCTCAGCCTGTCGAAGGGCGAGCGGGCGCTCGAGAGGCCTGTGCGCCTAGCGCCAATCGCTGGCCTCTTTCCCGCAGTACTTGCACCACGTTCTCTCTCGCCACTTCTGCCAGACGTGGATCCCTTTCTGGCCGATGTGAAGGTGGCGGATGTCCCGTAGGAACCGTACGACGGATTTCACCCCTGGTGCCCTTTCCCTAGGCCGGCGCCCGCGCCTGGTAGACGGACTCCAACACCTCCAGGAAGGCGTCGACGGTGCGGGCGCGCTTGCGGCCGCGGCGGTAGATCAGGGCGATGCGGCGGCTGAGAGGCGGCATGTCGCTGATGGCGACCTCCGCCAGCTCGCCCGAGGCCAGCTCGCGCTCGAGGCACACCCGCGGCAAAAGGGCGATGCCCAGGCCCTCTTCGACCATCCGTTTGGTGGCCTCCATGCTGTCCAGCTCCATGGCCACCGCGGGCACGACGCCCGCTTGGCGGAAGAAGCCGTGGATCAGCCCGTAGTAGCTGGAGCCGCGGTCGAAGAGGATGACCGGCTGGGCGGCCACCTCCTCGATGGTGGCGTGGCCGCTCCGGGCGAAGGGGTGCTGGGGGTTCGTCGCCAGGACGACGTCGTCTTCGTAGAGGGCGACGGTCTCTACATCGGGATGGACGAGGGAGCGCACCAGGCCCACCTGCACCTCATCGCTGAGGAGCATGTTCAGCACCTGCTCCGAGCGTCCGGTACGCACGCTCACTTCGACGCCGGAATGGCGTTCGTGGAACACGCGCAGGATGTGGGGCAGGACGTAGGTGCCGACAGTTAGGGCCGAGCCCAGACGCAGGCTGCCGGCCTGGACGCTCCGCACTTCGTCCACGCTGTCCCTCCCTTCCTGGAGCGTCTGCAGGATGCGCTCGGCGTAGGGGAGGAACACGGCGCCGGCGTCGGTGAGGCGGCTGCCGCGGCCGCTCCGTTCGAACAGCGCCTCGCCCAACTCCCGCTCCAGCGACTGGATGCGCGCCGTGATCGAAGGCTGCGTGAGCTGAAGGGCCTCGGCCGCGCGGCTGAAGCTGTGGTGGGCCGCCACCTGCACGAAGGCCTCGAGCTGTCCGAAGTCCAAGGTCGCGTCTCCTGAGCTATTGGCCGCGTCTATGCTAACGATACGAAAAGCACTGAAATAATTATACCACCCAGGGCGAGAGGCATTTTGTAGGCGACGGTCTTATGGCCCTTAACGAATTGATGGCCTAGGACAACGTAAGGGCAGGGCTCGCCCCTGCCCGCCGCCGCAGGCGGGCGCCCGCGAGGGGCGCCCCTACGAAACGGGACAAACGTCTAGCGCCACTATTTCATTCATGACCGTAAGGCCTGCAGCTACGATGGCAAACGACCGTAGGGGCGGTTCGCGAACCGCCCCTACATTTCCGCCCTCGCCAAGACGCCGCGCCCTACCGTAGGGCGCCCCTCGCCACCCCGACCTACGTCTGCTCGTCCTCCGGCGGGAGCACGCCGCGCTTCAGCACCTCCACGTCGCCCTCCAGGAGGCGGGCCTGACAGGCCAGACGCCAGCGACCGCTCCGCACGGCGGCCTCGCCGAGCTCGCCCTCGAGGGTGCGGCGCTCGCTGCGGCCCATCGGCGAGAGGTTCTCGCCGCCCTGGAGGACCTGGCTGGCGCAGGAAGTGCAGATGCCCTGGCCGTCGCAGGTGGTGGGCCAATAGAACCCGAGGGCCCGGGCCGCCTCCATGATCGTGGCGCCGCTCGGGCCCTGGATGACGAATCCCTCCGGCTGGACGGTAATCGCGGGCATCGCGCTGCTTAAAGCTTAGCATACGGTGGTTGGATACGGCGGCCGGCAACGGTGGCGGCACGATGTTCTCTTGCCAACACTCGCGCCTGCGAGCTAGGATGGGGGTGCCGTGAAAGATTTGGCGGACTTGTTGGGTGAATACAGACTGTCTAGTCCCACCAGCCTAAGCAGGTTCATGGGCCTAATGGGGGCGAAGTCACCTTCACAGCTTCCTAGAGGACTTGGTGTCGTACGGAGATCAGCATCGTGGAGCCGAGCGTATTCCGGCGGGTCATCTGGCTCTACTACCGGCTGGTGGCTGGCTTGGGCTAGGCACTTCTGTCGAGGCGGCGCGTGAGCTTCTGCTGTATGCGGATCATCTCTATTTCTACAATGATATCTCAGACAAAGCACGGAGGTTGCTGAGCGAGCTGGAGAAGGGCAAGTTTCAAAGGCAAAAGGCGGCCGTGATTTGGGAGCTGCACCCTCTACTCTTCCAGTTCCTTTCGATCCGCGCTGCCTGGGAGGGTGGGTATGCGTCATTCGTCTATCCACCGGCGGTTCAGCACTCCCAACGACATCCCCTTGTTCATCTAGTCAAACCCGTATTCCTGCCACTCGTGGAGTATGGCGTTGGACTGAAAACTCAGGTGCCTACGGTGCAGATGGCCATCGGTCCTAGGTTCTACTTCGGCGACCCGAAGATTAGGCTAATGGACCCGTTCGTGGCAAGACTGAGCGCCCCGTACCCAAATTCGACCCGCGACGTCAACCTCATGACCGGGAAGTGGAAGCTCATCGGAGATGAGTCTGAGTCTCAAGACAGCCAGGCGCTTCTCGACGCTGAACACCCCGTGACTCCGGCATTTGATGAGTTTATTAGCTTCGAGATCGAGCGGCTAGAGAGGGCATTGATGGCATGCCGGGAACACAATGCGCACTTCATCACCGACGTGCCCACCGACTGGGCAATCATCTTCGCCCTCGCTACTTCAACCCCTGACGGAGTGGCCGTGGGACCCGAGAGCTCGCCCAGCTTCGCCTTTGATATCACCCAGAACCTCACGTTCCTTCAAAATGTGCCCCTGGATCGTCTCATTGGCATCAGGGAGGTTATGACGTCCGAGTTCGAAAGTTTTCGCGGCGCTCTTCTGCGCCTCGCGCGGAGCCAAACGGATGCGAAACTGGAAGACAGGAGGCGAGAAGCGGCCCTCGTTGTCAAGGAGGAGGTAGAACCCGCCATCGCCCATCTCGCACAGCGTATCAAGGCTGCCCAGGAAGGCATGCGCGATTCGGTGGTGGCTTCAGTCGCCGTTGCTGCTGTGTCGGGATTCCTGGCCTTCATGACGGGCAGTCCTCAGTTCGCCGCCGGTGGACTTCCCCTTCTCTTCAAGGTGCTGGAGTCACAAAAGGTGTCGCGCGAGCTGAAGCAGGACGAGATGTACTTCCTGCTCAACGTCCGTGAAGCGGGCCAAGATCCGAGAATAGGGTCTTAGTGGGCTGGCGGGGAAGAAGGGGGCTCTTGGCGAACGAGGAACCAGAGGCTTCCTCCCGCGACGCCCGGCTCCGCCTGGATGACGCTGCTCTCCTGAGGGGTGCCATCAGGAGCGCTATCGGCGAGCGGGCCAGCGGGCCAGCGGCGGAGCAAGGTCGAGACTGCCATCCGCCTCCACCACCGGCCCGGCGGCCTCGTGGCCTAGGCAGCGCTGGCTACGTCAAGACACGTGCCCCTACAGGTCCTCGTCCGGCTCCTCCAGGAGGCCACGTTCGCAGACCTTAGCGAAGACCTGTCCCCTCGACTCGCACGTCGCCTCCCCCTCATTGGGGGAGGCGACAGGGGCTATCGCGGGCCGGATCAGCGCGACCTACGAATACTTCTTGCCAATAGATTCCAGGTCCCCTCTTGCCAGGTCCTCAGGAGTCATGGCTATCCGAAATCTCACGTTGGCATTCAGAGTGAGGAAGAACGGCTCCGCAAGGGCAGGGATCTTGGATGCTTCCGGCACGTCGACGATAAGGACGCCCCCTCGCCGCCCGTTCTCTTCTGAGAAATACGCTGACTCGGGCTTCACGTCGTTCAGCGCTTTCTGTAGCGCCGCGCCCACTGTGCCGTTCCTGACAAGCGTGTTAAACGGCTCTGGCGGAAAATCAACGTGCATTATCATCCTCATCGGTGTCCTCCTTGACCTGAACTAGCGCTTCGTAATCATAACTATACGACGGTGAACCGCGGCCTGGTTCTCTCGGCGGAAACGGCGACGACGGGCCGCCGCGCTTGTCGTACCACCCGCCGCTCGTTGACGTACCGTGGGGCGGGTCATTTCGCCTTGCCGGAGAGCTGCCTACCAGCCCGGCGGGGCGTCCGGCGTCCAGGCCATGGTCAGCAGGGAGTCGCCGCGGTCCCGGTTGACCGGCCGGAACACCTCCCACTCGATTGGCTCCACCTCGAACTCGATGATCGGGTAGCCAATCGGCTGGCCCGAGCCGATGCAGACGAACGTCTGCGGGTCGAATGCCTGATTCCCGTAGGCATCGGCGATGGCCCGGCCCACCTCCTGTTGCCAGGGCGTCGGCCGGACGCCGGGCTTGGGGACGATCGTCGGGAGACGGGTGAGTCCTCGCGCGCTGGCGGGATGAGCCATGCGCCCGCAGGTCAGGCGGCGTGAATGCGCCGGCATCTCGACGGCCAGGAAGATGAGATACTCTAGCTGAGCGAAGAGGCCTCGCCGCCGGAACTGCGGCGCGATGCAGCAGATCCCGGCGAGGTTGACCACCTGCCCGGGCAGGCGCGGCAGGTCCATCACCCGCGATTCGCCGAGAGCGAAGCCGGCCGTCGTCCCCTCGCGCTCGGCCAGCGCCAGGTATCGCAGCCTTCCGAGCGATTTCTCCAGGTAGGCGCGGTTGGCCTGGCGATAGTTCAGCTCGAAGAGGGAGAAGGCGTTCTCGAGGTCTTCCTTCGATGCTTCGTCCGTTTCGACGACCCTGAAGTCGAACGGAGCTAGGTCGCGATGGATGCTTTCGACCTCATCATCCCATGCCATCGTGTGGCCCTCCGTCTGCAGAGAACTACGTTCGCTCCATGAAGGACGGGACGCCCGGCGGGCGCGTTCGTAATTATAGCAAGCAAGCGCAGGAGTGGAAGCGCTCCTTCGCCGGCTACAATGTTCGCTCCAATGCCGCCCCGGCACCTGCCCTTGCGGATTTCTCGACCTCGTGTTATGCTGGGGCCCAGTGGTAATCGTTTAGTCTTCCGTCGGGGAAAGCCCCCCCAGTCGTCCTGGACTCCGGTGACCGAGCTTTTGCCAACTTTTGAGCGAAAGGAGGTCACCGATGAGTTACCAGGATAGGAATCTCACCTGCCAGGACTGCAACCAGTCCTTCACGTTCAGCGCCGACGACCAGGCCTATCACGCCGAAAAGGGCTACACCAACGAGCCCAGGCGCTGTCCGTCCTGCCGTCAAGCACGCCGTGGCGAACGCGGCGGCGGCGGCGGCGGCGGTTACAGTCAGTCCCCTCGAGAGATGTACCCCGCCGTCTGCGCCCAATGTGGCAAGCAGACCGAAGTCCCCTTCCAGCCCCGCCAGGATCGCCCAGTTTACTGCAGCGATTGCTTCCGGCAGCAACCCGCGAGTTCTTCGCGCCGCTACTAGGTCTGAGGTCGAAAGAGGGGGGCAGCTAGCCCCCCTCTTTCGGCGCTACCGGCTGCACAAGTGTCGAAGGGAGTGGTGATCAGCCATGACGCGCAAGCTTTACGTGGGGGGACTCCCATTCGAGACCACGGATACCGAACTCAGGACCTTGTTTGAGCAGGCGGGCAAAGTCGACTCAGCGGTTGTCATCACCGACAGCGTCTCCGGATGCTCAAAGGGATTCGGCTGCGTGGAGATGTCGACCAAGGCCGGGGCCCGGCGCGCCATCAGCGAGTTGAACGGGAAGGTGCTGGGAGAGACGGACCATGACCGTGGGCGAAGCACGTCCACGCAGTTCGGGCTCCCGTTGCCCACGATCTTAGGTAGTGGGAGCGAGGCGGTCATTCCCGCCACCAGTCTGGGCTGCTCTCACAACGCCCACCACTGGTCGATTGAGCGGCGAGACGGTGCCACCAGCGGCGGTGTCTGCAAGTGGTGTAACGCTCGCCGGGACTTTGCCAACGAAGTCCGTTGGCGATACAGCAGCCAGGGTCAGCGATTTCGGAAGCACTCCGCCGACGACCCTATCTAGGTCTCTGCCTGCCGGCAGGCAAGGCGCGGCTTGACTGAAGGATGCGGGTTTCAACCCGCAGATCGACCGGTCTTCCTCCGTTGACACACCGCCGTTCTGGCGGTATTCATATCGCGAGCCCCCGAACGGTTTGGGGCCATCCCTTGAGCATGGATATCGAGCTACTGGAGAAGGGGCACCGCTTTGCGCCCGTTTCCTTCACCCTGGAGGAGGCGGACGTCGCCCGCTATCTGGAAGCGGTGGAGGACGCCGCTCTACCCTCGCTCTGTCGGGCGGAAGGACAGGCCTGGGCGCCCCCCATGGCGGTCGCCGCCCTGGCCCTACGCGGCCTGATGGAGGCCATGGGCCTGCCTCCGGGCGCCATCCACGGCTCGCAGGAGTTCGAGTTCCGGCGGCCGGTGGTTGTCGGCGAGCGGCTGGCCTCGCGGGCCTGGCTGGCGCATCGCTCCCAACGCAGCGGCTGGCTCGTTCTGGCGGTAGAAATGGAAGCGACGGACGAGGCCGGGCAAGCGGTGCTGGCCGGACGGGCCAGCGTTCTGATCCCCCAATGAGGCCCGACACCTGGATCGCCGGCCGCGAGCTGCCGTCGCTGAGCAAGTCCCTCACTCAGGCCAAGATCGACGCTTACGCCCGCGCCAGCGGCGACTTCAACCCCATTCACGTCGACGCCGCATTCGCCGCCGCCACGCCCTTCGGCGGCACCATCGCCCACGGCATGCTGCTGCTGGCCTACATCTCGGAGATGCTCACCGCCGCCTTCGGCCGCGCCTGGCTCTCCGCTGGACGGCTGAAGGCGCGCTTCAAGGGTGTGGCCCGCCCCGGCGATACGCTGACCGTGCGCGGCCGGGTGGAGCGAGCGCAGGACGAAGGCCGGCGTCTATTCGCGGCGGTCGAATGCGTGAACCAGGCCGGCGATCTGCTGGTGGTCGGCGACGTTGAGGTGCGTCTCGATGGATGAGGGACCCGGCACCCGCCACTACTGCTTCGGCTGCGGCACCGGTAACCCGCACGGGCTCAAGCTGGACTTCCATCTCGAGGACAAGCGGGCAGTGGCCGAGTTCCAGCCTCGCGCGGAGCACCAGGGCTACCCGGGCCTGGTGCACGGCGGCATTATGGCCGCGGCCCTGGACGAGGCGATGGGCTGGGCTATGTGGGCCGTAGGAGTCTGGGCAGTGACCGGCAAGATGGAGATCAAGTATCGCCGGCCGTTCCCGCTGGGCGCCAAGACGACTGTCTCGGGGGAGGTCATCCGCAACCGCGGCCGCTGGCTGGAGGTGCGGGGCGAGGTGCGCACCGACGGTGGCAGGCTGGTTGCCGAATCGCACGCGTTGTTCATGCGACTGCCCAAGGAGAAGGTGGCGGAGATGGAGAAGGTGTACCTGGAGGCGGAACCGCCGGGTGATTCCGAGGGCGTCGAAGGATGACCCGCCTGCCTGTCATTCTGAGCGCAGCGAAGAATCTGGGGAGGGGATGATGCGACACTACGTCGACACCATGGGCATTGCGCTTCCCCTCCAGACCCTTCGCTTCGCTCAGGGTGACAAATGGCGAGCCAACCCCGCTCATCCGACAGGCTGACCATGAGCGAACGACGGGCTGGCCGCTAACGCAGGAGGGCGCTAGACTAGCGATGGTGGCGACGATCGAAGAGAGAACAACCCCTGCGAAGGAAGAGGCGAAGCCGAAGACCGAGTGGCATAGCCTCGAGTCGTGGATCTACCGCGCTAACGTCGCCGTGGCGAAGGTGGTCCCACTGAGCCTCGCGTATCATGTATCCCGTCCCATCACTGACATTTTCTACTGGCTATGGACCAGCAAACGCGAAGGCGCGCGCCGCAACTACGCGCGGATGCTGGGCACATCAATCGACGACAAGCGGGCGGAGCGGCTGACCCGCAGTTGCTTCCGCAACTTCGGCAAATACATCGTCGAGCTGTTTCACGTGCAGGGCTGGAGCCAGGCTCGCCTGGACCGGCTGGTGGAACGCCACGGCGAGGAGCACTTCGACGAGGCTCGCAGCTACGGTCGGGGCATCATCTTCGCCAGCGCCCACATGGGCAGCATCGAGGTGGCGAGCGCCATGGTCCAACTGGAAGGCTTCCGCATAACATCCGTCATGGAGCGCCTCCGGCCCAAGCTGCTGATGGACTGGATCGTCCTCTGTCGGGCGAAGATGGGTGTCACGCTGCTACAGACGGCGGGCACCGGCCGCCAGCTCCTGCGGGCGCTGCGTCGCGGCGAGATGGTGGCTCTGGTGGTGGACATCGGCTATCGCAACGACAACTGCGGGGTGCCGGTGAGTTTTCTGGGGCATCCCACCTATTTCCCCGCTGGCTTGGCGCGTCTCGCCCGTCTCAGCGGCGCGCCCATCATCTTCGGCACGGCGGTGCGCCTCCCCGGCAACCGCTTTACCGCCTTCGCGAGCCCGCCGATCCTGGCTGATCGAACCAAAGACGCCGCGGCCGACATCCGCAATACAACTCAGCGAGTGGTCGACATCTTCGAAAGCTTCGTGCGGCGTTACCCCGACCAGTGGTACGTCTTCCGCGACATGTGGCCCAACGACGAGTAGAGACGCGACCGGCCGCATGAAGGGCATCGGCGCCCGCGAGGCATTGACTTTCCTGCGGACGTTGAGGTGTGGATTCTTCGCCGAAGCTGCGGGATTTATCCCGCAGAGTGCACGCTCCTACAACGGCCAGGCGGGGGCGCTCCGCACCTTGAGACGACGGGCGCGAAGCACGTCCACCATGGTGCGGCGCCCTCGGCGGCGATAGCTTAGGTCCACCTCGCCCTTGCCCACGCGAAGGCCGCGCACCCGTACCGTCTCCAGCCAGTGGGGAAGGCGCGGCCGCACGATGAGCAGTTCGCCGGCGGGGGCGTTGGGGCGAAGGCCAAGGATGGCCTGGAGGATGAGGGGGAAGGAGCCGGCGGCCCAGGCCTGAGGCCGGCAGGCCACAGGATAGGGTACCGGCGTGGCATGAGTGCTGCGGCCGCTGCCGGCGAAAAGCTCCGGCAGGCGATAGTAGGTGAGGGCGCGGGCGGCATCGAAGAGGGCCGTGGCCACTTCGTTCAGCTCCTCCTCGAATCCGTACTTCTTGAACCCCATGGCGATGAGGGAGTTGTCGTGGGGCCAGACGGTGCCCAGATGGTAGCCGAGAGGATTGAAGCGACTGGAGGTGGCGCTCAGGGTGCGGATGCCCCAGCCGCTGAACATATCGTTGCGCATGAGCACCTCCACCACCGACTCCGCGAGGCGGCGCTGGACGATGCCGGTCCATAGGGCCTGGCCGGGGTTAGAGGTGATGGCGTCGGCAGGGCGACCATCGCCGTCAAGGGCCAGGGCGAAGAAGCGCTCATTCTCCAACCAGAAGTCGCGGTTGAACCGACGCTTGAGGCCGGCCGCCTCCTGCTGAAGGCGCAGGGCCAGCGGTCGGTCGCCCAAGGCAGCGAACAGGGAGGCCAGCTTCTTCTTGGCGGCGTAGACGTAGCCCTGCACCTCTACCAGGGCGATGGGCGGCTTGGCCAGCGTGCCGTCTGCATGGATCACAGCGTCGCGCGAGTCCTTCCAGCCCTGGTTCACCAGACCCGTCGGCGAGCGCTTCTCGTAGTCCAGGTAGCCATCGCCGTTGAGATCGCCGTAGGTGTCCACCCAGCGCAGGGCTGCCCGCAGGTTGGGTTCCACCTCGTGCAGGAGCTCCAGGTCGGCCGTCCAGGCGTAGTACTCGGCGGCCAGCAGGAGAAAGAGGGGCGTGGAGTCGACGCTGCCGTAGTAGGGAGAGAAGGGCAGTTCACCGGTAGCCGTCATCTCGTCATGCCGTAGCTCGTGGAGGATCTTGCCCGGCTCTTCGTCGCGCCAGTCGTCGTACTTGGTGCCCTGCCAGCGGGCCAGCACTTTCAGGCAGTTGCGGGCGATCTCCGGATTGAAAGCCAGCGTCTGCATGGAGACGATGGCCGTATCGCGGCCGAAGATCGTGTCGAACCAGGGGGTGCCGGCGGCCAGGTAGCGGCTGTGGTCGTCCTCCTCGTGCCACAGCATGCGCAGGTCGAGCAAGGAGCGCGCCAGCACGGCGTTGAAGAACTCATTGTCCGTGGACATGCGTGTGGCGCTGTCGATCCACTGGTTGTACTGCTTCATCAGGCCCACGAAGCCTTCCGTTCCCTGGAGCGCCTTGAGATGGCCATCGATGGCGACAAGGATGTGTACCTCGGCGCTCTCGCGGTGGCCCAGGGCCAGGTGGAAAGTGATCTGCCCCTCTTCGACGGCCACCGGCTCAGGTGAGAAAGTCACTATCGTCTCGCGCTTACGCCCGTCCAGTCCTTTGTAGGAGAAGACAATGCGTCCGTCCTCGACACGCGTGGGTTGCGGCTCGCCGTGCCGCGAGCGCTCGCTGCCCCGCACTTCGAAGATGTCGGCGAAGTCGGCGCCCAGACTGTAGACCACGTCGAAACCTACTGGGAAGACGTTGTAGTTGGTCACGTGTAGCGTCTCCTCCAGAGCACCGTCCACGACCCGCTGCCGGCGCAGCTCCAGGCTGCCGCGGGGCAGGACACGGCCATCGTCGGAGAGCATCGTGGGGTTGGTGAGCACCTGCTCTTGGCTGAACCCTAGTTCGGCCGTGGAGAGCAAGACCACGGGCCGCGTCTCGGCGAAGGAGAAATCGTACACCGAGAGATAGCGGGTGTCGGCGTGGTAAAGGCCGAAGCCGTTGGGATTGTTGGGTGGGACGTTGCCGGCGGTGTTGGTCAGGAAAAAGATGTCGCCTTCACGGATGACCAGGGCATCGCGGATGTCCCGGATGAGCATGGGCTCCGTCTCGGGGAGGAGCGCCTTCTTCTTGCTCCCGGACTTGCGGTGTTGTGTGGGAGCGGTCATGGCTGAAGGGCTAGTAGCATCCTCATCCCGATACAGCGCTATAGGGCGGTGGGAGGACGCCGGATGTCAGGCGGTAAGGCCCTGAGCTCGCACCGATGCTGGCGCTTCAATGCTCAGCCGGTTCACAACGTCAGTGACTTGCGGGTGCCAGCGGACGAGATCCTCGGCCTCGCGCGCATGCTCGCGTGAGGGCACATGTCCGGAGAGGTAGGCTACCCCCTTGTCCACCTCGACGCTGATGCGCCAGGGCTCCATCTCCAGGTACCAGTGGAGTGCCTCCTCCAATCTTCGGCCCAGGTCGCGCTCTTCGATGATGCGGCCCTCGCCGACGTGGAGCTTGTTCGTGATCTGACGTACACCCGGCACGTGCCAGGCGGCGTATTCGGCGTCCAGCCGCGCGGTGGCGCTGTCGACCGTCCCCTTCAGCTCGACGTGTCCTCCGTGAGCGCTCACAGCGATGGTCTGGCCGACGAGAGCGGTCTCGGCCTCGATGGCCTGGTTCACGCGGTCGGACAGCGCCGAATCTCCGACCGGAGCGGCGGGCACTACCCGCAGGCGATTGACCACCCGGCGCACGCCGGGGGAAGCGGCCAGCAGGCGGTTGATGGCCTTCTTCTGCTGGTAGCTACCGACCTCCCCGTCGATATGCACCACGCCTCCAGACACCAACACCTCGAAGCTACCGGGGTCGACCAGTTTGTGCTGGAGGCAACAGTTGACGATGGCCTGTTCTAGCTGTCGGTCGTCATATTCTGACACCACGGCGAGCGACCTCCTCCACAAGGGATACGAAGAGCGGCCCAGACACTCAGGCCACCCCTGCCGAATCGGAAACCGCGGGCAGGAGTTCCGGGTAGGCCCGCTCGCGAGCGATGATGCGCTGGTAGGCCTGAAGATAACGGTCTGCCATGATGCGCGCGTCGAAGTTGTCCTCCACGTGCTGGCGGCAGCGGCGAGGGCTGATGCGGTCCACCTTCTCCACGGCTTTCGCCATCTGGTCCACGTTGCGAACGATGTAGCCTGTCTCGCCGTCGATCACTACCTCGGGCGTCGAGCCGCGGCCAAAGGAGACAACGGGCGTGCCGCAGGCCATCGCCTCGATCATGACTAGTCCGAAGGGCTCCTCCCAGGAAAGGGGCAGAACAAGGCAGTAGGCCTTGGAGAAGAGCTCGCGCTTGCGGCGCGCGTCGGCCTCGCCCACGAACTGGATCTGCTTCCCATCAATGAGGGGGGCGAGGACAGAGTCGAAGTATTGCTGATCCACCCGGTCCACCTTGCCGGCGATGATCAGGCGCCTGCCGGTGCGGCGGGCCACCTCTACCGCCAGGTGAGGCATCTTGTCCACCGAGATGCGGCTAAGGAAGAGCAGGTAGTCCTCTTTGTGTTCTTCGTAGGGGAACGAGGAGACATCGATGGCGTTGTAGACCACGCCCACGTAGTGGCCGCCGGCCAGCGGCGGCATGGTCCGGCGCTGAGACATGCTGATCGTGTTGTAGTAGCCGGGATAACGGTCCCAGATGAACTTTGTATCGGGCGTGATCAGACAGTGCATGGTGGTAAGCATCGGGACATCGGGGACGAGATGGGCCATGGCCATCGTCACTTCGCCGGCGTGGTTGTGGACGATGTCGAATTCGCTGGCCTCCCTCAGTGCCAGGGCAGAGTGAAGCCAGGCGTAGGGCCAAGGGTCTTGAAGATCGCTGGCGGTGCGCAGGCTCCGTGGATAGACCGAAAGGAGTTCCGCGCGCGTGCGAGAATCGCCGGAGGCGCAGAGCGTGACTTCGTGGCCGCGGCGCACAAGTTCCTCTGTCAAGACGGAGACCACCGCCTCGGTGCCACCATAGGCAGACGGCGGCACGCTCTCCCACAAGGGAGCGATCTGCAAGATCTTCACCAAACCACTCCACCTAGGGTCCGCCTTGGGCGGACCGGCCAACGGGGGCGAATAGAGCGCGCCCCACCACGCGACGGGTCTGGAGGCTTCCGCTATGGATATAGACCCGCGCGCCTTACGGATCGTTACAGATTTTTAACTATTGCCTACCGGGGAGCCCCATGCCTAGGGCGAGGGGGAATCCGCTTCTGGATCTGCCTCGCCACCCAAGAGGGCCTAAAGAGGGGAAGGCTCCTATCAACCTACGTTTTCTATATAGGATACGGTTTCACCAACAGGATTTCAATAGTCCAACCAACGAAATAGCGAAGTATTTGCGCCTGAGCCCGTCTCCTAATGGATCCGAACGTGGGGGAGATACAGGAGGCCAGCCCGGACGCGCGTGTGGAGTGGCCTGGCGACCCTACATGAACTGGTAGCCGCCGCGCACGCCCGGTGGCTCGGGGTCGGTGATGACGTTGACGCAGGCCGGCTTGCCCGAAGCGAAGGCCCGCTCTAGCGCCGGCCGGATCTCCTCCGGACGCTCCACGAACTCGCCGTGGCCGCCCAGCGCCTCCACCACCTTGTCGTAGCGGGCGTTATCGGCCAGGAGGCTGGCTACTACCCGGTCGCGGCCGTACATCGCCCGTTGTCCGACGATGATCTGGCCCCACTGGCGGTCGTTGCCCACGACCGAGACGATAGGCAGATCGAAGCGGACGAAGGTGTCGAACTCGAAGCCGGTGAGCCCGAAGGTGCCGTCGCCGTTGACCATGAGCACCTTCTTTTGGGGCAGGGCTGTCTTCACCGCCATCGCGAAGCCGGTGCCCACGCCGAGGGTGCCCATGGGGCCCGGGTCGTACCACTGGCCGGGCAGGTTGATCGGCAGCACCTGCGCGGCCAAGTTCACGATGTCGCCGCCGTCGCCGACGACGATGGTGTCTTCGTCCACGAAGCCGGCCATTTCCTTGCACAGGCGCAGAGGGTGGATGGGCACGGCGTCGGAGTTGAGGAACTCCTGGCGCTCGGCCAAGGTCTTGGCCTCTTCCTCACGCAGCATCTTCAGCCACTCGCCGTGGTCCGAACGACCGTCGCCAAGTTCGGCCAGGAGCTGGCCCAGGACGGCGCCGGCGTCGCCTTCGACGAGTACGTCGATGTCGCGATTGCGCCCCAACTCGGTCGGGTCGATGTCGAGCTGGATGAGCTTTGCCTCAGCGTTGAACCGCTTGCCGTAGGCGAGGCGGAAGTCCAGCGGCGTGCCGATGATCAGGATGGCGTCGGCGTTGGCGAGGGCGCCGCGCCGGGTGCGCGAGAAGAATAAGGGGTGGTCCTGGGGCAGCGAGCCGCGACCCATGGCGTTGAGGTACACCGGCGCCTGGAGCCGCTCCGCCAGCTCCCGCAGTCGGTCGTGGGCCGCCGACCAGTAGACGGCGCTGCCCCCCATGATCAGAGGCTGCTGGGCCTTGGCCAGCGCCTGGGCGGCCTGGCGCACCACGTGCGGGTCGGCCTGCACCCGCCCCTCGGGTCGATAGCTGCGGGGGAAGGGCACGTCGTTCTCCTCCACACGGCGGAAGAGGACGTCGGCCGGAATCTCCAGGAAGACGGGGCCGTAGCGGCCGCTGAGGGCATGGCGGAAGGCCATGGCCATGTATTCGGGGATGCGTTTGGTGTCGTACACGCAGCGGGCCCACTTGGTGATGGGCTTCAGGAGCTCGACCTGGTCCATCTCCTGGAGGGCGCCCTTCTCGAAGTCGGTCAGAGGGCTGCGGCCGCCGATGAGGAGCATAGGGCTGCGGTTCTGGAAGGCGTTGGCCACGGCGGTGACGGTGTCGGTGACGCCGGGCCCGGCGGTGACCACGGCCACGCCGCACTTGCGGGTGGCCCGCGACCAACCCTCGGCGGCGTGGCCGGCGGCCTGCTCGTGGCGCACATCGACGATCCTGATATTTTCGTCGATGCAGCCGTCGTAGATGGCCTGGACGTGGCCGCCGCAGAGGGTGAAGATGGCGTCTACGCCCTCCTGTTTCAGGCAGCGGGCCACTAGGTCGCCGCCGTCAACCATGGCCATGGGCGACTCCTTCTGCTTCGCGCTACTAACGCTGTCGCCATGCTAGTGGATCGGACGTGGGAGAACAACCGCGCGTGTGGGCTGACCGCTTCGTCGTCGGCAGGTAGATTGTTCACCCCACTTGAAGGCGCGAGCATGGGCTCTTAGCCTCACGGTCAGCGTCAGAGACAAAGCGAGGCAAACAGATGTAGGCGAGGGTCTTCAGACCCTCGCGCAATCACCGTCGGGGTCTGAAGACCCCGACCTACGACAGTTGAATGTCTCTAGCAATGATGTCGCCCTTTGTAGCGGCTATGGCCTGTGTTGGCGCAGATATTCTCGTCCGGCATCCGTGATCTCCCACCAGCCGCGGGAGCAGCTGGGATTGAGCAGCGGCGGACGCATCCGCAGCATGTGCTTTCGTTCATACTTGGCGCTGTTCCACCATCGAAGCTCGCCGTTTGAAGGAAGGATCCCGTGATCGTCGGGCCTCAGCTTGCCCTGCATCTCCCTCTCAACAATTGGCCGGACCTCTTCCGCCCGCGCGCGCCCGCCCAGTTCGTCGAGCGCCTCCAAGATGGGAAGCCGGAAATCCCGCTCCTGCGTTCGGTCGAGCCGCTTCAGGCGCGCCGGGCGGGTGGAAGTGCGTGCCGAAGCCGTAGCCTGCAGTCGTAAGGATCGAGCCCGAACGTATATCTCGCCTGTCTGTTCGTTCGTCTCCACGTTTCTGAAGATAGCGCGGAGATCATCGGTCGTAGCCTCACCTGCCTCGATGACCGAGCGCGCCCACTCCGTGCATCTGCTCTCTAGTGACGCCAAAGCCTCCTCGGCTTTATGCCGTTGCGCCTCCTCAATGAGAGCAGCAAACCTCCGGTCGCCAAGAGCTCTGTGGAGATCATCTAGCGTCATGTGGTTATCTGTCATCGTCGATGCGTCTCTATTGCTTCCTTTGTGCGCGTCGCTCCTTTGTCAAAGGACTATACAGCAAGCGTTCTCCTTTTGTCAAGGAATCCACAAAGGAAGAGTGGCGCCCTTTTGGGGCGAGTGAGTGGTGAGGAATCCGGAGGAGGCGCCGGTGCGTGCTACTAGAACAGCACGTTTTCCATGACCAGCTGGGCCGTCTCCTCGTCGTCCATCTTCAGCACTTCGCTGCACACGAAGGCGGTGTGCTCGCCCAGCATCGGTGCCGGCGAGAGCAGCCGGCCCGGCGTCTTGGACAGGCGGAAGCCGGGGCCGTCGTAGGCGGTGAGGCCGGCCTCGGGGTGGTCGAGGTAGCCGTAGTAGCCGCGGGCCTTGAGGTGAGGGTCGTTCTCCAGCACGTCCTGGGCGCTCTGGACGACGCCCGCCGGTACGCCCGCCGCCTGGAGTGTCTGCATGGCCTCCTCGGCGGATCGTTCTCTGGTCCAACCCTCGATGAGCCGGTCAAGCTCGTCCTCGTTCGCCTTGCGGCCCTGAAGGGTAGCGAAGCGCTCTTCGCGGGTCCAGTCGGGATCGCCCATCGCGCCGCCGAGGGCCCGCCACTCGTCGTGGGTGAAGACGGCGATGGCGCACCAGCGGTCGTCGCCCGCACAGCGAAAGACGCCGTGCGGTGCGGCGTGGCGCAGGCGGTTGCCGGCGCGCATGCCCACGCGGCCGTTGGCGGTGTAGTCCAGGATGGCGGTGCCGACCACCGAGACCGAAGACTCCACCTGGGCCACCTCGATCAGTTGGCCCTTGCCCGTGCGGTTCCTGTAGCGGAGCGCAGCCAGGGTAGCGATGGCGGCGTGGCCGGGGTTCATGACATAGTCCGTGTACTGAGTGCCCAGGCCCACCGGCTCGCGGTGGGGGAAGCCGCTCAGGTGGTTGAGGCCGGTGAGGGGGGCGATGACCAAGCCGAAACCGCCGAAGTCGCCGTGGGGGCCGCCCGCGCCCTGCATAGGCTCGCGCACCAAGATGACATCCGGCTTGACTGCCAGCATCGCCTCGTACGTCAGCCCCCATTTCTCCAGCGTGCCGGGAGTGTAGTTCTCGGCCACGATGTCGCTGATGGCGATGAGGCGGAGTGCGACATCGAGGGACTTGGGGTGCTTCATGTTCAGGAGGAATGACAGCTTGCTGGCGTTGAAGTTGTTGTAGTAGCCGCTGACGTTCAGAGTGTACCTGCCCTCGGGCATAGGATGGGCCACGCGCAGGCCGTCGATGTGTGCCTGCGACTCGATGCGGATGACCTGGGCGCCGTGGTTAGCCAGGATCTCGGTGTAGATGGGCCCGGCACCGAACCAGGTGAAGTCCGCCACGCGGATTCCAGCGAGCGGCAGGTCAGGTGTGGTCATGGCTGGCCTCAAATCACTCCGGCGGCGCTGAGGGCGGCGAGTTGCTGTTGGGAAAGGCCCAACTCCCGGCAGTAGACCTCGTCGTTGTGCTCGCCGATGAGGGGCGGACGGCGGCGCAGGCGCCAGGGCGTGTCGCTGAGCCGATAGGGCGGGCCGGGATAGGCGATGGTGGCCGCAAGCTCCGGGTGGACAACGGTAGTGAACCACTGGCGGTAGTTCAGCTGGGGGTTCCGTACGACGTCCTCGGGTGTGTTGCACGGCGCGACCAGCAGGCCCCTTCGCTGCGCCTCTTCGTACATCGGCTGGGTTGTGTGGGCGCGGACGAAGCGGTCGAGGACGCCATCGATGTGGGACATACGCGGTCTCCACTGGGCGGCTAGTTCGGGATCGTGGCCGAAATAGAGTTCGGCGACGAGGCGGAGGTCCATCTGCCCGTAGATATCGCGCCACTCCGGCGAATCCAGATCCTCGGCCATCCCCTCTTCGGCCATCCATTGAAAAAGGACCGGCCAGGGGGCGCCGAAGCCGGGCACGCCCACGAAGAACATCAGGTAGCCGTCCTGAGTCTGGTAGGCGCCGATGGCAGGCATGCGCCGCTCGTTGCCCATCCGCCCGCGCAGTTCGTGGCGGATGTCCCAGTATTGGATGGCGGTCTCTTGGTTCATGGAAAGGGCCTCCTGCATGGACACTCCGACCTGCTGGCCCTCGCCGGTGAGGTCGCGATGGAGGAGGGCAGTGAGGATACCGGTGGCCGCCTGAATGGAGGCGCAGTAGTGGGACTGGTTGCCGTAGGGGCGATTGGGCGGATCGTCGGGGAAGCCGGCCAGGTACATTATGCCGCTCATGGCCACCGCTACGATGTCTGGCCCCTTGAAGTGGCTGTGCGGCCCCCACTGACCAAAGCCGGTGATCGACGCCAGGATAATGCCGGGCCTGATCTGCGTCAGCGCCTGGTAGTCCAGGCCAAGGGTCTGCAGGAAGCCCGGCGGGAACGTCTCGATGACCACGTCGGCGCTGGCGGCCAAGCGGCGGAAGAGGGCCTGCCCGTCGGCGGCGGCGATGTCGAGGGTAATGCTGCGTTTGCTTGTGTTCTGGGCGAAGAAGTAGAGGCTTTTCTCGGGGTCGATTTCGTCGTGGTAAAACGGGCCGATGCGGCGGCCGGGGTCGCCGCCGGGCGGCTCGATCTTGATGACATCGGCACCCAGCTCCGCCAGGAGCTTGCCGCAGTACCAGCCCGGCTCGCCCGCCAGCTCGAGGACACGGATATCGTCCAGCGCGAGGGGTGTCTCCACGGGGTCGGCCACGGGAATGCCTCCTCGGTTCGCCCGTTCATTTGGGCGAGGCCGCGACCATTATAGGGGAATGCCGCGGGGACTTAAAGGAGAAACGCGGGGCTTTGGTGGCGGTCGGCCCCCATCGGCAGCGCCGGGCCGCAAGAGGGGCACAAGGTGTGTCGACGGTCAGTGATTCTGTCACTCTAAGTGGTCTGTGATTTTGTCACCATCGATCTCCGCCAGGGGTGGTCTTCCGCCGGACGCCGCGGCTGCGATGGCGTTGCTGGGGCGGGCCTGGCTTGTG
>Ga0315288_10001663_pt1 | contig 28849 bp, 17 predicted proteins | sample YL17G11_20_MG_FD_203454 | JGI IMG/M metagenome (GOLD analysis project Ga0315288, IMG submission 203454) | Sediment microbial communities from Yellowstone Lake, YNP, Wyoming, USA - YL17G11_20 | ecosystem: Environmental > Aquatic > Freshwater > Lake > Sediment | place: USA: Wyoming | collected... | reverse complement strand
CAAGCGCCCCATATCGACGGTCTATTCGGCCAGCCACAAGCTGGAGATTGAGCGCCAGAGCGATAAGCAGATGACGGTCAAGATTGCAGTGGACGCCGAGAGGGAGCCGGGGGCGTTTCGGCTCTCGTATTTGGTCCAGGAAGACGGCGTGACGGCTTCGCTGTTCGCCTATCCCGAAAAGAAGGTCGGCGGAGGGTACTTCCTTCTGCTTGCCGGACTGCCCGCGGAATTGGCCGGCGCAGACGATGCGCCTGCAATCAAGAGGGAGCTGACCCTGGTTCTTGACCGTTCGGGCAGCATGCGAAGCGAGAAGATTGAGCAGGTCAAAGAGGCCGCGCTGCAGATTATCGCCGCGCTGGGGGACGGCGAAGCGTTCAATATCATTATCTATAACAATACGGTGCAGTGGTTCTCGGCCAAGCCCGTGACAAAGAACAAGGACAACGAGGCTGCGGCGCGGGCGTATATCGAGGGCATCACGGCCACCGGCGGGACCAACATACACGATGCGCTGAAGGCGGCTCTCGAACAGGAGCCGGCCGAAGGGATGCTGCCGATAGTGCTGTTTCTTACGGACGGCCTGCCGACCGTGGGGAATACGTCCGAGGTTGCCATTCGCGAGCTGGTGGTCAAATCGAATCCGCACAAGCGGCGGGTGTTCACCTTTGGCGTGGGCGTGGATGTGAATGCGCCGCTCTTGGAGAAGATCGCAGACGAGTCGCGGGCGAAGGCGGAGTTTGTCCTGCCGAAGGAGGATGTCGAGGTGAAGATCGGAAGGGTCTTCAAGCGGCTGACTGGGCCGGTCCTGGCCGATGCGCAGTTGGATGTGCTCGGCAAGGACGGCGAGCCTGCGGTTGGCCGGACGCGCGACATTATGCCTCAGAGGCTGCCGGACCTTTTCGAGGCCGACCAGCTCGTTCTGTTGGGGCAGTACGTCGGCGAGGAGCCGATTACATTCAGGATCAGCGGCAACTATATGGGCAAGGAGCGGAAATTCAAGTTCACATTTGATTTCGACAAGGCCGATACGCGCAACGGCTTTGTTCCTCGGCTCTGGGCGAGCAGGAAGATTGCCGAGCTGATTGACGTGGTGCGGCAGATGGGGGCCGATGCCGCCGTCTCAAAGAACGACCCGAAGGTCAAGGAGCTTGTCGATGAGATTGTGCGCCTCTCAACGGAGTTCGGGATATTGACCGAGTACACGGCCTTTCTCGCCAGAGAAGGCACCGACCTCGCCGATAGGGTCGAGGTGCTGCGGGAGGCCTCGAGTTCGTTCGAGAGCCGTGCGATGCGGTCGCGCGACGGCCTGGGATCCGTCAGCCAGAGCTACAATATGATGAGTCAGAAGGCCGCATCGACGCTGAACTACAGCAATGTGTATTACGATGAGAAGATGGAGCGGGTCTCGATCGCGAACATCCAGCAGATAAACGACCGGGCATATTATCGTCGCGGCAATCGCTGGGTCGATAGCGATCTGGTCGAAAAGGAATCGCAGCTCACCCCCGCTAAGGTCATCGAATTCGGGTCGAGCGAGTTCATCGAACTGGCCGAAAAGCTGGCACGGGAAAATCGCCAGGGCAGCATCGCCCTTCGCGGCGACATACTGCTGATGGTCGATGGCGAGCCAGTGCTTGTGCGGAATACGAATTAGAGTTACGGCTGATACTATGAAAGGGCACGAAAATGAAAAAGGCGACGTTGACAATTAGTTTGATTGGGATGGTGATTGGGTTGTGTGCAGCCGGGACGGCTTGCGGTGAGGAGAGGGTGGCGATAACAAAGGTGCGCCCTGAGACCGCCCCGGCGATAGCGGTCGAGCGAATCCTCCAGAAGAAGCCGTTGGTTCAAATTGCGGTGCTATTGGATACCAGCAGCAGTATGTCGGGGCTGATCGACCAGGCCAGGGCGGAGCTTTGGGCGATAGTCAATGAGTTCATATTCGCCAAGAGAGGCGGCCTCGAGCCGCAGGTGCAGGTTGCGCTTTATGAGTACGGCAAGAGCACGCTGGCGGTGACGGATGGGTATATCAGGCAGATAGTGCCCTTCACAACCGATTTGGATAAGGTCTCGGAAGAGCTTTTTGCCCTGCAGACCAACGGCGGAGACGAGTACTGCGGCTGGGTGATAAAAGATGCCACGGCGAAGCTCAAGTGGAGCGACTCGCCGGACGACTTGAAGGTGATTTTCATTGCGGGCAATGAGCCTTTTACGCAGGGGCCCGTGGACTATAAGGAATCCTGCAAGGCCGCGATAACGAAAAACATCGTGGTCAATACGATTCACTGCGGCTCAGAGGGCGATGGTCTCAACGGCAAATGGAAAGACGGCGCTGCGCTGGCGGACGGCAAATACCTCAATATCGACCAGAATCGGCAGATAGTGCACATCGCCGCCCCGCAGGATAAGGATATTACAGAGCTTAGCATAAAGCTGAACGATACATACATAGCTTATGGCTCGTATGGCATCGCCGCGAGCCGGAGGCAGGAAGCCCAGGACAGCAGCGCCGCCGGCCTTTCCAAGGAGGCCGCCGTTCAAAGGTCCGTGTCCAAGGCGTCTATGAACTACCGCAACGACCACTGGGACTTGGTGGATGCCGTTCAGAATGAAAAGGTCGAGCTGTCTGGGGTCAAGGCCGAAGACCTGCCCGAAAATATGCGAAAGATGAGCGTCGAAGAAAAGAAGGCCTACGTCCAGAGCAAGCAGAAGGAGCGGGCCGATATTCAGGCCAAGGTTCAGCAGCTTAACGAGCAGCGCAAGAAATACGTCGCCGCAGAAATGAAAAAACAGCAGAAGGAAGGCCAGACCTTAGGCTCAGCCGTTATCCAGGCCGTCCGCGAACAGGCCCAAAAGCGAAACTTCAAATTCGAACCGCCGAAAGAATCGCCCGTTGAGGAAGAAAACACCACCAAGTGAGTCGGATATCTCCTACTATTGATTCTTGAATCTTGTGAAATTGCCGCGGCCTCCGCTACCTTGCCTATGCAAGGCACGAACAGCGGGGGCCGCCGCAGATAATCAATTGTGCTCTTCCATCCAGTGCAACGCGACAAAGAAGAAGTCTTTGAAGTCAATCAGGCAATCTCCATTGACATCTCCCGCCACGATCGTCTCGCACACCGGCCCGCCGAAATACGACTTACTCGCCTCCTCCGTGCCGCCGTAAGCGCCCATATTGATTCGCCCGCCGTTGGGGAAAGGTTCAAGCCCGATGGGACTCATCGGGTCGCCCGCGTCAATGCAAGGACTCGTCACTTCGTCTATCGTCCATCGTCCCTCGTTCGGTTCCCATCTGCCGCACTGAGACTTCAAATGATAATCGCCATCAACCCAGAAATCGTCGTTGGCATCGTCCGGCGTTCCATTAGGGTCCCAGTATCCGGGATCGGCGAAGCATGGGTCGGCGACCATGCAGTTTGTAACCTGAGCCAGTGGCAATTGATCCCAATCGGCCTGAAGAACACTGTGGTCTATATAGGCATAGTGACGACCACAGAAGCCGAAATTGACCGAGTAGATGCCCGGGTCGTTGCTGGGAATGTTGCCCCATACGATGCAGTTGCGGACGATCGGGTGAAAGCTGTTTCCTCCTCTCAAAGATAGCGCAGCTCCTGAGAGGGCACCATTCCCAACGAATGTACAATTTGAAATCTCGGCACCGGCTTTACAGCTTATGACTGTCAGGCCGCCACCGCCATCAGCCAATGTAGAATTGGCTTCAAACAGACAATGCTCAACGCTAATCTCAGAGAACGGCATGAGTGCGAAGAAGCCCCCACCCGTGAAGTTGTAGTCCGTTGAATAAGACTGATTGCCTCTAAATACAGAATACGCCGCTGTCACGCCGCTGTACACGGCGAATAGGCCGCCGCCACTCTCGGCGATGTTGTCCAAGACCCGGCAGTACGAAACGGACAGGCTGCCGCTGTAGCAGGACATCCCTCCTCCATACCGGGCAGTATTCCTTTGGATTGTGCACGAGAGTATGTTCGGACAGCCTTTGTTGCTGTAAAACCCGCCCCCTTCCAGGGCGCAGTTTCCCTCGATGCAGCACCTTGCTATTGTCGGCCCCGACTCAATGCACCGGATTCCTCCTCCTTCGCTTGTCGTGAATCCCCCGGTGATCGTCAGCCCATCCAGAACTGAGCTCGGTCCTTCTGCATTTGCAAAGACGAAGCAACGATGCTCGTCGGTTTGGTTTGCATCTGCATCAATGACTGTGCCGTGAACAATGTTCGGATCATTTGGATCGAGGCTGCGAACGGTTATCCCCTTTCCCCGGAAGGAGATGTCGCGATTCCCCTCGCCTGTATATCTGCCCGGCCGGACGGTCACTGTGTCGCCATCGTTGGCGTCGTCTATAGCAGCCTGGATGGTCGAGAAATCGGCCGGGCCGTCGTCATCGACGGTGATGATCCTCGCTTGGCAGACATCACCCGCCACCAGGCACGCGATGATTATAAAGGCTATCCGTTTCATTTTGCTTCCCTCGCACAATATCTTTATATCAACAAGTCTATTGTAACTATTTTCCCAAGCCATGACAAGCAAAAAACGTCGGTGCTCGGATTCTATTCCAGAAACTCCCCCGTGAAGGCATCCACATACACCCAGCGTCTCCCGTTCACGCGAAATCCCCAGGCCGGCGTCAGGTACTGATATTCTTGCTCGCTGGGCTGGCCATAGTAGAACAGCCGAATAGCGGTAATCACAATTCCTCCGGTCGGGCGGACACAAATCTTCGGGATATTCTCGATCAACACATCAAGGGCATCTTCGGCAGCGATTACCCGCTGAACTGATTACCTCATAACCTACCCCTATCTCTCATCCATCCAGTGCAGCGCCATAAGGCAGAAGTCGCGATAGTCCACTATGCAATCGCCGTTGACATCACCCGCGACGATGATCTCACAGGGCGGCTTGCCGAAGTATGACTTGCTGGCTTCCGCCGTGCCGCCGTAGGCGCCCATGTTTATTATCCCGCCGTTCGGGAAAGCCTCGTGCATTATTGGGGCCATCGGGTCACCTGCGTCGATACACGGACTCGTCACATCGTCTATCGTCCATCGTCCCTCGTTCGCATCCCACCGCCCAGCCCGGGATTTCAAATGGAAGTCGCCGTTATTGGGGTCCACAAAACATGGATCAGCACCGTGATTACCTATGCCGCCAAGGATTCCGGTCCATCCCTGAATACAACAGTTGCTAATGGTCATTGGCCCGGCATTAATCTGGGCAGTCTCATCTCTTCCACTACTGGCTGTGTTTCCCCAGAAGATACAGTTCTTCAGTTCAAATTGAACGTAGTGGGGGAATGAATCAATGGCTGCGCCTTTGTCTGCGGAGTTTTGGGCAAAAGTGCAGTTGGTCAAAGCCATTCTGATATGGGCGTGATTGTACAATCCCCCACCATCGTACTGGGCAACATTTCCGGCGAAGAGGCAATTGCGAACATCATAATCGCCGTCATTACAGAACATTCCTCCGCCGTAGCCCCTGCCGTAGTTGTCGATGACACGGCAATTCGTCATTCTGAGAATACAGCCCGTCCAATTGTATATGCCCGCTCCCGAACCGCCGTTTCCCCCTGTGACCGTTATCCCATCCAAACTGACCCGCCCGCGGCAACGGACTACGCTTTTGCTGTTTTCTTCATAATTCAGAAAACCGGAGGCATCATTCCCGTTGAGGTCGCCACTTAGAACAGTCCTGTAAGCGGCAATATCCCGGAGACTTGGTTCCTGGCAGCCGTTGCCCCCAAAGCCGCCCTTCAAGATTATGTTCTCAGCCCTAAACGATATGGTGCGATCCCCATTTGGATCAGCGGGCCTGTATGTGCCTTGCGCTATCCATAGTTCCTCAACTTCGGGGTACGATGCTGTGATGGCCAGAGCAGCCTGCAATCGGGTCAATGCGTCTGTCCAACTCCTGCCATCATTGTTCCCATTGGCGTTGGCGTCAACATAGAGAATTCGCGGCAGGTCGTTGTCGTGTTCAGTCGCAATGAGCTGAGCCGTGAGATAGTCCGGAGCAGTAACCAAAATGATTGCAGTCCCATTGAGATAGTCCCCGTCCGCGGCCGCTGCGAGTTTTACCGTCTGAGCTACAGAGTAGTTGCATGGGTCGAAGGTCAATGCCGCTCCGGATTGGACAGTGATATCGGGATCGCCGGATTCACGGGCCACAGTCACGTCAACTGGCCCAAGCGGCTCCTTGAGAAGTCGCACCGTGAATGTTGCTGTTGCTCCCTCGGGAATAGCCAGCGATTCGCTGCTAAGCACAAACTGTTTGTCGGAGACAATGAAATCGGCCACCTGTTCGTACACCTCTGGGGGATCAGGCAGTGGATAGCCTACGACGCGAGCGTAAACTGTATAGGTGCCGGGCGGCAGGGGACCGACCAGGTCCGCCAGTGTCCACCCGGTGATCACAGTGAGACAAGATATGAACGGTGGATAATCCCAAATGACATCGAAGTAAATATCCTTGCCGATTACAGAGACGGCTGAATTGTTTGGAACACAGCTGTTGGACCACCACCCAGATAGAATTATGGTGACAGGGTCAGTGGATGTGGGCTTGTGCGGATCGATCTCAACATCGCACCACTCGACATCAGCTCGTGCAAGGCCAATTGTGACCAGCGAAAGTCCCAACGCGAACAAGACTATCATCTTCATCGTGACTACCCGCGACATTTGCCTGAATAGCAAGACAATTATATCGTATTCTTGGTGCACTTGCAAGCGTGAATTTCATTGAATTCCCGCCCAAGGGCGGATATTTAACCTCGCGTGGTCGGAATGACCGGCCCCTGCGGGATGGAGTGTGTTCTCATCGGGCCTGTATGTGCCCTCAGCGACCCTGATTTCGACGGGCCTGGGAGAGTAATTGGCATCGGCGAGGCCGTCTTGGAGGTAGTTGTAGGCATTCGCCCAGATTGTGCCGGCGCTGGCTCCGGGTGCATCGGTATCGACGTATATCACCTTGCCCCAAGCGGTAACGGAGCCTGAGAGCGCCGCTGAAAGCAGAAAGACTACCCAAAACTGTCCTGGGAATCGTGTCGTGCCCATTTTTCCAACCTCCAACCACCCAATTCGGCCAAACGAAAGCCAATGCCTTTGAATCAACAACTGCCCGTCGTTTCCAGCGGTGAAATTTCCTGCAAGATGTTCTAAGAAATCAATATACTATAGTCAGGGCGTTTTGACCAGTCTTTTCTGCCCGAATCTTGCAGTTTTCCTGGTCGTACATCGCGTTTCTAAGAGAAAAACGAGGACAGCCTCGGTAAAAAAAAGTCTCTACCGGGGCTTGACTGTCAAGAAATTTTGAGTACACTTATATACTTAAACTGACCGGTTCGCCTTGTCATACCTGCGAAAGCAGGTATCCAGGAGTCTGCCGGCCGAGTGGATTCCCGCTGGAGTTTACTCCGCACCCCGATGCGGGGCGGGAATGACACACTGTGCTATATTGCTGTCGCATAGGGACTTACCGTCCCTTTTTCTTGACAACCGGTCAGTTTGAGTTATATAAACCCCGTCACAGGGGGGTCTGTCTTGAACGGGCGGCTAACTTATGGGCCTGGTTTATTGGAGCTGTATATGTCAGTGATAGAGGTCAAGGAACTTCGCCGGAGTTTCGGGTCGGTCGTTGCTGTTGACGGGGTATCATTCAACGTTGAGAAGGGCCAGGTGCTCGGGCTGCTTGGGCCGAACGGCGCGGGCAAGACCACTGCGATGCGGATGCTGGCGTGCTTCATCACGCCCGACAGCGGCACGGCTTCGGTCTGCGGATACGATATTCTCAAGAATCCGATTGAGGTCCGCCGGTCGCTTGGTTATCTGGCGGAGAACTCCCCCGCGTACCCGGAAATGACGGTGGGGGGATTTCTGGACTTTGTTTGCGATGTTCGGCAGATAAAGGGCGCGGACCGCAAGCGGGCGCTCGACCGGATTGTTCTGATGTGCTCGATTGATTCGGTATATCATCAGACGATTGAGACTCTCTCGAAGGGATACAAACGGCGGGTCGGCCTGGCTCAGGCGCTCATTCACGACCCGGAGGTTCTCATCTTGGACGAGCCGACCGACGGCCTCGACCCCAATCAAAAATTCGAGGTCAGAAAACTCATCGCAAAGATGGGCAAGGACAAGTGCATCATCGTCTCAACGCATATCCTCGAAGAAGTCGAAGCGGTCTGCTCGCGGACGATAATCATTGCCAGGGGACGTGTCCTGGTGGACTCGACGCCCGCACAGTTGAAGGTCGAGCACGGGTGCGGTCTTGACGCCGTCTTCCGGAGGATTACCAAGACAGACGGTTCGAAGGATGCAAAAAACAAGGAGAAAGAGTAAGAGTGGATGGGTAAATTAGCATACGGGCGCACAGTTTTCAATGTGTTGTCGATGCACAGCCAACTACGAACAATGAACGATGAACAACGAACACTGAACACACAGAGGTACACAAATGAATAGTTTTATGGCCGTTTTCAAGAGGGAGCTAAAGAGCTACTTTACGACGCCTCTTGCTTACGTTTTTCTTGTGATATTCCTCTTTTTCGCGGGCTACCTGACGTTCAAGGAGGGCTTCTACGAGATGCGCCAGGCCGATATGCGGACGTTCTTTATGAATCTGCCGCTGCTTTTTGTCTTTATGGTGCCGTCGGTGGCGATGCGTCTCTGGGCCGAGGAGCGCAAGGTCGGCTCGATTGAGCTGCTCTTTACTCTGCCGATTACGATCAGGCAGGCGGTGCTGGGCAAGTTCTTTGCGGCGTGGCTCTTCTTAGCCATAGCGCTGGCGCTGACTTTTCCGATGGTGATTACCGTCTGCTACTTGGGCGACCCGGATATCGGGCTGATAATCACCGGTTATATCGGCAGCCTTCTGATGGCGGGCGGCTTTCTCGCCATCGGCTGCTTCTTCTCGGCGGTGAGCAAGAACCAGGTCATCAGCTTTGTCCTTTCGGTGGTTGCCTGCGCGGTGTTTGTCTTTGCAGGTATGCCCACGACGCTGAACTACCTGTCGAGTTTTATGCCTGCGGGCCTGGTTGCCGCTGTCGAGGGAATGAGCTTCCAGATACACTTTGATTCTATGCAGAGGGGAGTCCTCGAATTCAAGGACCTCGCATATTTTGTGTTGATAATCGTCGGCTGGATCGCCGCCTGCACGATTATTCTCGATGAAAGGAAGGCCGGGTAGGGTGGGCTTTAGCCCACCAGTTCGGTGGGGCCAGCCCGCCATTGTCTGGGCGGGCAAGCCCTACCCTACACAAACTAACAAGATGAACCCTCGTTCTCTGTCGTTTCCGCGAAACTTGTCCTCGACCTGATCGGGGAGCGGGAATCCAGAACTGCGGCGTTAATCATAACCTCATTTTGTTGGAGTTTTCTTAATAGGAAATCTGAAGATGACGCAAAAACAGAGGATTTCAAGTGGAATGAACCGAAGCGTAAAAGCAATAATCGGGGCGGTTCTCGTTCTGGTGATTACCTTGGCTGCGATAAGCATCTGCCAGAACGTCGCAAAAGGCCTCAAGGTCGATATTACGGACCAGCGGCTCTACTCGCTCAGCGCCGGCACCAAGTCGATCTTGGGCAAGCTGAACCAGCCGGTCACGGCGAAACTCTACTATGCCAAGACCGCGGCGCTGAAGGGGCCGGACCAGATTCGGTTCTTCAACAACTACTATGAGTTCGTCCGGGCGCTGCTGGAGGAATATGTTGCGGCGTCGAAGGGGATGGTGACGTTGGAGGTGATTGATCCGCGGCCCTTCTCCGAGGAAGAGGCCGAGGCGATGCGCTACGGACTTCAAAAGTTCCCGATAACGCAGGAGGAAAACTTCTTCTTCGGCCTGGTCGTGCAGACACAGTTCGGCGTCGAGAAGGTGATACAGTTCTTCTCTCCAGACCGCCAGAGCTTTGTTGAATATGACATAAGCTACCTGATAGATACGGCGATTACCCGCCAGAAGAGGAAGATCGGCGTATTGAGCTCGATTGGCGTGATGGGCGACGATATGAGCGGGTATATGGCCCAGATGATGCGGATGCAGGGCCAGCAGCCCAGAGGCCCCTGGACCATCATCGAGCAGTTGCGAAAGCAGTATGAAGTCACTGAGGTTCCCGCGGATACCAACGACATTAACGACGTCGATATCCTGCTGGTCGTCCACCCCAAGAACCTCTCGGAGCAGACGCTCTTTGCGATAGACCAGTTCGTCCTCAAGGGCGGCAGGACGATTGTATGCGTTGACCCTTATTGCCTTGCCGACAGGCCGATGATGCGGCCTCAGATGGGGCAGCCGCCGCCCGAGCAGAACTCGGATTTGAACGTTCTTATGCGGAGCTGGGGCGTTGAAATGCCCGCGAATACCTTCGCCGGCGATGCGAGCCTGGCCCTGCCCGCGCAGTTCGGCGCAGAGCCGGTCATCGGTTTTCTCGGGCTAAGGCCCGGCTGTTTCAATCGCGACAGCGTCGTAACCGCCCAGCTTAACCAGGTGATAACCTTGTTCAGCGGCGTCCTCAATGACTTTGCCGCTTCGAGCGACCCGAACCAGCCGGGCCCTGAGATTAAACACACGCCCCTCGTTATGACGACGGACAGGGGCAATTCGTTTTCCATCGGCAGTCCGTACGAGCTGATGTTTATGGACCCGGCGAGTCTGAGAAAAAAATTCCGCGATGGCGCAAAGCCCGTAACGATGGGCTACCTGCTTACCGGTCGGTTCAAGAGCAGTTTTCCCAATGGCATTGCAATCGAAGTCAAGCCGCAGGACGACGAGGAATCACCGGACAAACCGCAGGACAAGAAGGCCGTTGAGGACAAGACGACGACCAAGCATATTACAGGTCTGACCGAGGCCGCCGAGGATTGCACGGTGGCGGTCTTTGCGGACGTGGATTTCCTCGCCGACAATGTCGCCTACCGTGACGCCTTCTTCGGCAAAATGGTCGTTGGCGACAATAGCGCCCTGCTTCTCAATACGATTGAGGATTTGAGCGGTTCGAGCGACCTGGTTTCAATCAGGTCTCGCGGCAACTTCCGCCGGCCCTTCGGAGTCGTTGACAATATCGAGCAGAAGGCCGAAAAAAAGACCGCCGCAGAGATGGAGATCGTTGAGCTGGCCATCTCAGGATACAACTCGGAGCTTCAAAAGATTGTGGCCTCGGCGAAGGAAGGCGAGGAAGAGGTCGTCGGCAGCGCCATACTCCAGCAGCGTCGTACGCTCGAGCAGAGGATTTATGAAGCCGAGCGAGAGAAGCGTACGATACGGATGAAGAGGCGCGAGCGGATTGACGGCCTGGGAAGCGAGCTGCAGAGGGCTAATACGCTGGTGGCGCCGGCGGTGATTCTCGTAGTAGCGGTCGTGCTCGGCCTCCGGCGCGGTGTCCGCAAGAGGCACTATATCAGCCACGCGAGTGACGCTTGATTCTCGATACTCGATACTCGATTCTCGATACTCGACACTCGATTCTGTAGGCGATTAAGTATTTTGTATCGAATTTCCCGGTTCGGTGTGCGATAAAGGAGTTGTCTATGAGTAATAAGAGTTTGGCGATATTGGGCATAGTTGCGGCGGCAACGGTGATTTTGGCGGCCGTGCTCTCAGGAGTATCGAGCGGGCCGCGTGAAGGGGCTGGCGGGCCGGCTTATCTTATCCAGGGTCTTGACCCTACCTCTGTCGGCAGTATCGTTGTTGGAACGGGCGAAAACGCGGTGAAACTGCAGCGTATAGGAAAGAATTTCGTTGTCGCCAACAAGGATAGCTATCCGGCCGACACGAAAACGATAAACGAGCTGATCTCTAAGTGCGCGGATATAAAGACCACCGGCGCGCCCCATACGACCGACCCCGCCAATCACGCCGACCTCGAGGTGACCGAGGAGAAGGCTCGCAGCGTGGTTAAGTTCTTCACGCCTGACCCTAATTCGTCGTTTCTGACCGGCGTTGCGGTCGGCAAGAGCACCGAAGCCGCCCAGGGCACATACATCAGACTTCTTCCGACCGACAAAGTCTATATCACCCTCGAGTCGCCGTGGATAAGGGATCGGGCGATAGACTATATCGACCAGGAGCTTATTACCGCAAAGCAGGAAGACGTCAACTCCGTGACGGTCACTCTCAAGAGCGGCAGTTATACCTTGAAGCAGAACCAGGACAAAGCGATCGTCCTTGAGAACATCCCGCCCGGCAAGACGCTAAAGACCAGCGAGGCTAAGAGTGTATTGACCGCTTTGACGGATCTTAGGTTCGAGGACGTCAAGAAGAGCGTCGGCGGCCTGGTCTTCGACGACCAGTACGTTTGCAGACTGAATGATTCGCTGGTCTATACCCTCGGCGTAGCGAAAAAAGACGATAAGACTTATGTGGTCTGCAAGGCGGACTTTACGGGCGAGAGGCCCTCAAAAGTGAGCAAAGGAGAGTCGGAGGAGGAGCTAAAGAAGAAGGAGGCCCTGCTCCTTGCGTATGACGAGGCGGAGGAATTCACCGCCAGGCACACGCCCTGGATATACGAAATAGCCGACTGGAAGGCCAAGAACCTGAGCAAGGCGCTGGCCGATCTGCTGGAAGATGAGAAGAAGCCCGAAGACCCCAACGCGGCCAAGCCGGTTGCGCCCACGCCGCCGACGGCGGATAAGCCTGTTGATCTCAAGCCGCCGACGGTTGAGGATGCGAATACGGTGAGCGTGGGGCCTCCTCCTACTGGGATTGCGGTTCCGGAGCCGAATGTCTCTAAAGTCGCGGACCCAAACGCGTCAAAGCCCTAAGAGCAAGGCCCTCTACGCATAGGCCTTCTCTCGCTTGCCCGTAGTAATACTAACAGGGTGTTTTGGGAGGACCAGAGATGGCCACAACGAACGTTAGATACCTCCGGACGGTTTTATTCATTCTCGCCTGTCTTACCACGCCGGGCGTTGCCAACAGTGATGATACCACGCAGGACAAGGCCAACCCTCCACAAGCCCCCGGCGCCCAACTCTTTGGCGGTCCAGCCGCCCAGATTCGGGTGCCTGAGGGTCATACCCCGCCCGGCCGACTCGTTATTGCAGTCCTCTGGTTTGAGAATATGACCGGCAACCGCCAGGCAGACCATTGGCGCTACGCCATAGATAGGCTGTTGTCGGATCAACTGGGACATGTCAAGGCTCTTAGGTTGCGGAGCGTCGGAATCGACTTTGCCGGCAGGCAACTGGGGATAGCCAAAGGCTCGGCCATTGGCGCGGACGAGGCGCGGAAGATTGGCGAAATTGTCGAGGCCCAGCGCGTCATCTGGGGCAGCTACAGCAACAAAAACGATAAATGGCAAGTTACTGCACGGGTCCTGAACGTGGCGACCGGAAACCCATCAGGCGAGATGGTTGCAGCCTCAGATGACTGGTTCAATGTGCGAGATGAACTGGCAGACAAGATTCTCAACCAACTGAGCATAACACCGACCGACGCCGAATGCAAGAAAATGGCGCGCCGCTGGACGTCCTCGACCGTGGCCCTGGGATGGTACGGCAAGGACTTGGCGATGCAGGATGAAGGGAAACTGTTTTCAGAGCAGGAGGACTGCGCACGAAGAGCTATTGCCGAAGATCCGAATTTCGCAAGAGGCCAATTGGCGCTGGCCTCTATCATCGCCAGTCAGGGAAACTTCAATGCTGCTCAGGAGGCTGTTCGAACCGCCTTGAACATAGACCGTGACTTGCCCGACGCGCATGTTATCCTCGGCTCTGTGTTTCTTTTTCAGGGGAAGACTGCTGAGGCTCGGAAAGAGCTCCTAGAGGCCCAGCGACTTGATCCCGACGATGCCGAGACGTTGAGCCGATTGGGTCAACTCTATAGAACACAGGGGAAATGGGATGAGGCAATCGCCTACTTCGACCAAGGCAGGCGTCTGGAGCCGATGGACCCGAGCATCCACGCCTACCTGGGCCTCTCTCGTGCTCAGAAGGGCGACCGCGACAAAGCGCTCCTTGAACTCAGAGAGGCTGAGCGTTTTTCTGCTGGCGACCTCCGAGAAGTAAGTGCTGAGCAAATCATCTGGCAGGCTTATGTCAGGCTGGCTGACATACCCTCAGCCGTCAAGCATGCCGACCGATTTGTTACGCTCGCGAAAAAGGAGGGGCTTAATCCCAAGATGGTTGCACAAATGGAGCAAAGCGCCAACCAGCTCAGGGCCACACTGACGCCCACGCCAATCAAGGCTCCAATGCCCAAGCTTTATACCGAAAAGGAGCTCCAGACGATACTCGAGGAAAGACTCACAAAAGAGGAACTGAAAATGGTAGTCAATCCGCTGGCCGGCACTCCCCAGATGAAGCGCTGTGCCCAGGAGTTGACCAAAGGCGCTGATGACGACCTCGAAAAGGCCAGGGCAATCTTCGATGGCCTGGCGCAGCGTGTGGAACTTTGGATGTTGCGTGCACACTCAGCCCGGACCGCACAAGAAGTCTTCGCAGTCTGGAGGGATCCCAACGAGTCGTTCAATTGTCAGGAGTATGCCAAGCTCTATGTTGTCCTCGCACGGGATGTAGGCCTTCCGGCATTTTTCGTGCTTGTGGAAAAGGACTACTCGGGTGAGGTCGAGGCCCACGCCTGTGCGGCTGCGTTCCTTGGCGAAGAAGCCTTCCTTCTTGATCTGTTTCCATCCAAGTGCTTTGGCATATCACACAAGGAATACGTGATCTTAGACGACGTCGAGGCCATCGCCCTTCATATGTGTCACCAGAAAGGAACAGATATCAATAACGTGGCTTTCTCTCAGATAGCCACTAAGCTCTGCACCGATCTTGCCTGGCCCTCCCTGTATTCGGCCGATGCCCTGACTGACTCCAACCAGTTCGAGGAGGCTGAGACGGTGCTTGCTCGTTGCTCACAGCCTAACAGCGACTTGTGGCGTGCGTTTGCGTATGGCATACGGGGTATGCTGGCTATGGGGAAGCGTGATTTGAACACCGCCGAGACCCACTTGCACAAGGCCGCGGAGTTGTATCCCGATAACGCTAGTGCTCGCGACACCTATGGTTGCGTACTCTTCGACCAAGGTAAGCCAAAGGAGGCCCGTGAGGAGTTTCGTGCCGCCCTGCGGTGCGGCAATGCGACCCCCTCGATAGCTGCAGAAGCCCGGCGTACGATCGCATTGATCAACGAATGGATCGGTGACGATACCGAACTGGATTCTTCGGGCGTCATGACCCACGCTGCCAAGGCACAGACCTATCTTGAAGACGCTCAATATGACCAGGCTATTGCTGAGTATAACAAAATCCTTGCAATGGACCTCGATCTCGTGAACCCAGCCGTAGCAGCGTCCGTCGCCTACAAAGGGAGGGCGTTCGCTTACATACAAAAAGAGCAATACACCGCAGCTCTCGCCGATTGCAACAAAGCAATCGAAACAAATCCCCAGGATGCCCAGACCTTTGCCTTTCGCGGCGAGGCCTATTACAAGACCGAGAAATACGACCTGGCAATCGCCGACTGCGATAAGGCCATTGCCTTAAACCCGAACTTGTCCATCGCCTATAGAACCCGCGGATTTGTGCGTAAAGCTAAACGCGATTACGATGGGGCCATCGCCGATTTCAACAAATTCCAAGAATTGAGCAGGGGCCCGCAGACTCACCTCGCCGGCACAACCCAGCCCGCCGACGCCAACACGGCAAAGACCCTCTCGCCCGAACCGGCGAAGACTGAGGATTCGAACGCGCTCAAGCCATAGAACGAGGCTGCTTGCGGAGGGGGGCAATTCCTGGTAATATCATTTTGCCCGCCGGTGTGAAGCCGGCGGCGTCAGGATGACTATTTGGAATAGACTGGAGTATTTCTATGCGAGAGATTTCACGAAGGAAGTTTCTGCGGCGCGGTGCGGCTGCGCTGGGTGTGGGCGTTGCTGTGCCGTACATAATATGTCCGTCGGCGGCTGGGAAAAGTCGCTCGGCGCCGAGCGGGCGGATTACGATGGGAGCTATCGGCATGGGCGGGCAGCGCACGCGTGATATGCAGAACTTTATTACGGCCGAGGACGTGCGGATGGTCGCGGTCTGCGACGCGGATGCGAACCGGCTCAATGCCGCAAAGGGAATAGTCGATGAACTATACGGCAACAAGGATTGCTCAGCGTACAGGGATTTTCGCGAGATTCTGGCGCGTGACGATATCGACGCGGTGGTGATAGCGACGGGCGAGCGGTGGCATGCGCTGCTTTCGGTCTTCGCGGCCAAGGCGGGCAAGGACATATACTGCGAAAAGCCGATGTCGCTCACCTTCGCCGAAGGCAGGGCCCTGGCCGATACGGTCAAACGCTATGGGACGGTGTACCAGTGCGGGACGCAGCGCCGCAGCATGAGGACTTTCTCCTTTGCGGTGAATATGGCCCGCAGCGGAAAGCTCGGCAGGTTGCATACGCTTCGCAGTTACGTCAAGGCCGGGCAGACCTGTCCGATGGACCAGGAGCAGCCTATCCCCGATTGGCTCGATTACGATATGTGGCTCGGACCCGCGCCCTACAGGCCTTACAGCGAGAGTTTCATCCGCAGCATGTGGAGAAACCACTTCGACTACAGCGGCGGGATGGTCACCGACTGGGGTGCTCACTGCAACGACCTTGCGCAGTGGGCGAAAGACGCGGATTTGAGCGGGCCGGTGGACTACGAAGGCTCGGCTGAGTTTCCGAAAGAGGGATTCTGCAATGTCTCTATAGCGCTGAATGTCACGGCTGTTTACCAGGACGGTGTCAAGCTGATTATACACGACAAGAAGGATCGCTCGCTCTGGCCGAATGTGAACGGCGAGCTCTCGGTGAAATTCGAGGGCGATGAGGGTTGGGTCTATGCCGACGACGGCGGCAACGTCGATGCCGAGCCAAAAAGCCTGCTGCAGAATATGAAATTCGAAAAGCAGAGCTGGACCGATGCTGCGAACTGGGCGGGCCACCACCGCAATTTCCTAAATTGCGTCAAGACGAGGAGCCTGCCGATTGCCCCGGCTGAGGTTGCGCATCGCTCTACGACCACCTGCCACGTCGCGAATATATGCCTGCGCCTCGGCAGAAAGCTGCGGTGGGACCCCAGGGCCGAGCGGTTCGTGAACGACCCGGAGGCGGACAAAATGCTGTCGCGGACGATGCGGCAGCCGTGGCGCTTGTGAGATTTACTATTTATTATTTACTATTGATTATTGATTTGGAGTGGCTCATCCGATGGCAAGGAAGAAAGAAAATTGTGATTATCGTCTTATCGCGTTTTGGCTGTTTGTTGGGTTGGTGAATTTGTGTTGTTTTTCGGCTGAAGCCACGGTGCAGAAAAGCTCAGCAGACGGGCCGATTAAGTTTGTTATGCATCGGGTCGGGCAATTCCGCGGCGAGGCGTGCGGCGTGGGCGATTTTAACAAGGACGGCAAGCCGGACATAGTCGCCGGCTCGTACTGGTATGAGGCCCCCGAATGGAAGGCGCACAAATGGCGGGCCTTGGAGGACAAGCTCGACCCCCAGGGCAATCGCCACCTCGTCGATGAAAAGGGCAAGGGCTACTATGACGATTTTATGAATATACCGCTGGATGTTGACGGCGACGGCCTGTTAGACGTGGTGACGTGCTCCTGGTTCGCCAAGCAGGTTGATTGGTATCGCAATACCGGTCCACAGGGGCAGATGTGGCCCATTACGATAAGCGACCAGGGCGTGAATTTCGAGACGGGCGACCTGTGCGACATCGACGGCGACGGCAAAGAGCTTGAGATTCTCGCGCACTGCCAGGACACTCGGTGGTACGAGATTGGCCGGCGGCCCGACGGCGGCAAAGATTTAGTCAAGCACGTCGTCTCGACCCGTGAGTTGAATTTCGGCGGCGGGGTCGGCGACATCAACGGCGATGGCCGGCCGGATATTGTCCGACCGGATGCGTGGTACGAGGCGCCGCCGGACCCGCGTAAGGGCCAGTGGAACGAGCACCCGCTGGCGATAGGCTCCCTTGAAGAGGGCAAATCCGAGCACACCCCGCAGATACGAGTGTATGACGTTGATGGCGACGGCCTCAATGACCTGGTTACCAGCTCGGCCCATCAACACGGCATTTTCTGGTATCGCCAGATGAGGAACGGCTCGCAGATAACCTTCAAGCAGAATCTGATAGACAAGTCGTGGTCCCAGGCCCACAGCGTGACATTGGCGGACCTCGACGGCGACGGCGACCTCGACCTTGTGACGGGAAAGCGCTTCTACGCTCACAACGGAACCGACCCGGATGAGGAGGCCCCGTTGGGCGTTTACTGGTATGAATTGAAGCGCGGGCCGGCCGTCGAATGGGTCAGGCATGTTATCTCATACGACGGTGGAATCGGCGCAGGGCTTGATATTCCCGTCGTGGACATCGACGCCGATGGCGACCTCGATATCGTGGTGACGGGCAAGTGGGGCGGGCCGGTCTATTTCGAGAACAAATCCAAACCCTGATTAGTCGATACTCCGAGGCTCAAAGGATGAGAATCTCTGTCAGAGCGCCTGCGGGTATGTTCCTGGCGGCGTTGTGTGTGGGCGTTGTATTTGTGGGTGCGGCGGGCGCCGCGATTGATAAGCCGGATATCGACAAAAAATTGGCGGCGATGGCGGAGTATAAGCAGGGCGACAGTCGAGAGCCGCTCATCGCGGTGGAGGAGCTGATCCGCCGGTCACAGAGTGACGCCGAGCAGCGTAAGTATGTTGAGGCGCAGCTCGCAAAGCTGCTTGAATCTGATATTTCGGTTGATTGTAAACAGTTTATCTGCCGGCAGCTTTGGTTCATCGGCACGGATGAGTCGGTGCCCGCAATCGCTAAGCTGCTGACGGATGAGCAGACGGTTGATATGGCCTGTTACGCAATCGGCCAGAATCCCAGCGCGGCGGCGGGCAAGGCCCTGCGGGATGCGCTCGAAAAATCCGGGCCGAAGGTGCGGATTCGCTTAATCAATCTGCTCGGCGACAGGCGGGACGCCGAAAGCGTTGCGATATTGAGTATGCTGTCGCTCGGCGGCGAAAGAGACCTTGCCGAGGCGGCGGTCGCCGCCTTAGGCAAGATAGGCGGGGCAGATGCGCGACAGGCCCTCGCGCAGGCCAGGACCAAAGGCGATGAGCGCCTGCGATTGGCGGCGACGGATGCCTATCTGCGGTGCGCCGAAGACCTCGCGGCGGAAGGCAAGGCCGATGAGGCGGTCGCGATATACAGGGAGCTGGCGGGCAGGGATGAGGCGCCGTTTACGCGAAGCGCCGCTGTCAAAGGGTTGGCCGACGTCGGCGGCCGCGACGTTGTCGCCCTGGTTGCGGCAGCCTTGAAGGACGAAAACCAGATGGTCAGAACGGCCGCAAGAGGCTGCATCCGAACCATGCAGGGCGACGGCGTTACGGAGCTTTTTGCCGCGCAGCTCGCCGGCAGCTCGCCGGGCGACCAGGCCCTCTTGATTGCGGCTCTGGCGGACCGCGGCGACGCCGCTGCGCTTGATGCGATAACGGCGGCGGCAAAAAGCAGCGATGCTGAGGTCAGGAAGGCGGCATTGGGTGCTGTTGGGAGGCTTGGAGATGCCTCCTCGGTTGGGTTCCTAATTCAGGCGGCGGACTCGGCGGCCGCCTCCGAGGAAAAGGATGTTGCCCTCAATAATCTGGCAATCCTTCGAGGGGCGGACGTCGATGACGCGATAGTAAAAAGTATGCAAAAGGCCGCCCCGGCGCTGCGGGCGCAACTGATCGACGTGCTCTTCGAGAGGAACGCCGTTACTACCGTGCCTGCCTTGCTTTTAGAGGCTGGCGGCGGGGATTCGAAGGTGCGCCGAGCCGCTTTTAGGGCGCTGGGCCGGCTTGCCGGCGAAAAGGACCTGCCCGCACTGGTATCACTGCTGGCGCAAATCAAAGGCGCCGGCGGCCGGACAGATGTGGAAAAAGCGGTTGTCGCGGTGGCCCGGAAGACAGTCGAGCCGGGCAGGCAGGCCGACGCGATCTTGGCCGCGCTGAACGGCGAACAGCAGGTCGAGACACGATGTTCCTTGCTGCGGGTGCTTGGGGGCCTCGCCAACCAGAGGGCGCTGGATGCGGTTTGCAGCGCTCTGAAAGACGGCGATGCGCAGGTGCATGATGCGGCTGTGCGGACATTGTCCGACTGGCCGAATGTGCAGGCCGCCGAGACCCTGTTGGAGATTTACCGCGAAACGCAGGACCAGGCGCATCGGTTGCTGTCGCTGCGGGGGCTTGTTCGGGTGCTGTCCGTCAGTGCCGATGAGTATCCGGCGGATAAAGCAGTCGAAATATATCGCGGGGTGATGAAGCTGCTCGGCAGTCCTGCGGAGAAGAAGCTTGTGCTGTCGGGCCTGTCGAACATCGCTCATCCAGGTGCGCTGGAGATGGCGTGCACAAGCCTCGATGACGAGGCGGTTAAAGCGGAGGCGGCGTCGGCGGTAGTGAAGATAGCCCGCGCCATAGCCGGGAGCTGCCGGGTCGAGGCGAGGGCCGCCGCCGAAAAGGTTTTGAGTGCAACGACGAATCAAGTCGTTCGACAGCAGGCCGACGACGTTATTGCCTTGATAGAGAGCATCGACTCCACGAGCCGATAGCTGTTGACCTGCAGAGGCAGGGACGGTACAATCAGGACATGGCTGTCTAAGCGTTTATGCGTAAAGAAGGGGAGCGTAGCGATGCGCAGGCTCAAGGCGTTTACGTTGGTAGAGCTTCTCGTGGTGATCGCCATCATCGCGCTATTGATGGCGATCCTGGTGCCCGCCCTGGGCAAGGCTCGAAAGCAGGCTCAGGCGGTCGTCTGCCAGAGTAACCTGCGCCAGGTGGGCTTGGGGGCCAATTTCTACGCGGAGGAATATGATATGTATATTCCCCGCGGACTCGGCGGCGGCGGCGGGCAGGCGTGGTTCCAGCTCTTTATGCCTTTTCTGGCGCAAAAGCCCGTCGGCAATGACTACCGTTCCGTGGATATATATCGCTGTCCGAGCTACCCCGACAAAGAGCAGACCGTCTGCTACGTAGTGAACGGCTGGGAGTTCACCGGCAGAACGGATACCGCCGGCCACGAGGAAGTTAGACCGACCAAGCTGACAACGTGCACGCAGCGCGCGCGGACCATCTACCTTGCGGACAACGAGGATGGTCCCTGGCGGCACATAATCAAAAAGGCCGACGATCCCGGCGAGAATCGATGCGATGTATGGCATCGAAATCACCTGCCCAACTCGAATAGTCAGGATGTCACCAACGGAAGGCGGGTTGCACGCCAGCGTCACAGAGACGGCTGCAATTTCCTCTTTCTCGACTGGCGAGTTGAGTGGATCGCCGCAGAGGACGTCACTACGGATATGTGGAGATTCCAAAAGTAGCCGGCTCGCCTGCCCATGACCGGTCGTGCCGGGAATATGTTGTTTGCGTCCTGTTCGCCGGATAGTCCGTTTATGCTGCGTGGAGGCCGTTTTTGAGGCCAAATGCATGGTCTGTCGCCGGCGTGGGGCGGAATTTCGGGCAATATCGTTTGCAATTTTAGCCGAAATAATGTATCATCGAGAGATAGCACGAAAATGACGGTTTATTCAAGTGAGGGTACGAAAAGTGATTACGTCAAAAAGTCTAAATCGCGTCGTTTTGTTTGGAACCCTGATTCTAATAAGCTGGGCCACGGTTCGCGCCGCCCGTCAGCCTGACACCGATATTATACCTGGCCGCAATCCATACGCGCCGCCGGCGCCGGTTCAGCCGGCCGCCGGCTCAGCCGATGTCCTTGGAGTTGTGCCGGCCCAGAGCATAGCCTGCCTTCGGATCAGGAACTTCGAGTACACGATCAACCAGATCGACCAGTTCCTGGTCGGCATATCGCCGGTCCCTATGATGCTTTCGATGGGATTGCGGGCGCAGCTTGCCGTGGTATTGGGTAATCCGCAGTTGGCCGGAATTGATATGAACGGCACTTTCGCGTTCTTCGCCGTGCCTTTGCCCGGTTCCGCCGACCCTAATGCCGCCCCATTTGTTGGGGTGCTCGTTCCCGTTAGCGATTACAGTGTCTTTGTCGGCAGCAATCCGAATGTCGGAAAGCCGGATGCGCAGGGCGTCTCTCAGATTGCCGCCCAAGTTCCCGGGCCGATGGTCGTCAAGCAGGCCGGTGCCTTCGCCCTGATAACAATGGCGCAGGGTTATGATGCGTTGCTGGCGACGGCGGACATGGTAACCTCCGGGCGGTCCGTGCCGCTTTCCACCTCGATAGAGCCGGCGGACGCCCAGTCCGCGGCCCCCGTCTGGGTGTACATAAACGCCCAGGGGGCGATGAAACTGCTGGCGCCAATTATCTCGGCGCAGATGGCCCAGGCCAGTGCAATGCCGGGCGCACCTCCCACGGTGCCAGGGATGCCCCCGATAGATTTCTCGCAACTGGCGCTGAATATGGACGTCCAGTCGGTGACGGTCGGTTTGACCCCAACGCAGGCTATGCTGACTGCGGCAGTGCGAATCTCAACCATTCCGGGGACCAAGACGGCACAGATGTTCGTTCGCGGTTCGGCGGAGTTGGGCAAGCTGTTCGATAGCGTAGGGGCCAAGGCGCCGGGCCTTATGGGGTCGGCAGACCAGTTAGATCTCCGGGTGGTATCGGCCCTGATTCCGCAGGCCGCTCAGGCCGATGCTGTCGGCAGGTTTGATTTGATGCAGCTAATTGGGATGGTCGCCGCTGCTTCCCCCGTGCCGCTGCCCGTCCCGGATGTGAACGTCCCGAGCCGCAGCAGAGTCGCCTACGCGATTACAGCGGATGCCGGTCGGATGGCAGTGGATATTGCCGTGCCCAAGGAGCACATCATTGAAATTGTGGCAGGTCTTAAAACCGCAAAGCCGCGGGGGGAAATGGTCGAGACCACCCCTCCGACCACAACGGAAGAAGAGCCGGTTGTGGATGACGAGATTTCTAAGATAACCCAGTCGCCTTTCGGCCCCAAGTCGCAAGCTGCACCCGAGATCAGGCTGCCGGTCGTACAGCCGGGCAACAATCCCTTCGGGGATACTACCGGCAGCGCCGGCGTGGACACCGCTCCGAAACACGTGCCGGATGAGAATGTGCGGGTCGCCGGGGTGCGCCTCGTCAGATACGCGGACCTCGAATTGGGCGTATTGCCCTTGGGATATGCCGATGGATACACGCTGTCGTTGATTGCCGGCCTGCCCGCCCCTGCGGTCAAGGTCTCAGGCGGCCGCATGGAAAAGGCCCTTACCAACACGGGCGCGAATCTCCTGCCCACGCGGGATTGGGACCGCAGGGTTCGATTTGCCAGGCTCTCCAAGGATCGCCAGACCGCTGTCTTCGACGTCGAGCTGCTTTTGCCCGATGAGGACGCCGCCGCTTTGGAGGAGCTGGCCGGGACGATAGAGTATCTCACCGCGAGCGGTGTGAAAAATGTAGATCTCGGCGTTATGACTCTCGAAGTTGGGACTAAGGCTTCTGAGCTTGGAGCCAATATCAGCTCGATTGAAATTGACCCCTACAAGAACACCGCCGCCACCGTGGGCCTTACCCTCGACGTTGCCCCCGAACAAATAGAATCGCTGGAGCTTTACGGCGCGGACGGCGCCAAGTTGCAGGTCAATCAGCGCGGGCGTATGTCGGTGGGAGGTGCGACGACAATCAAATTCTCCACGGATGGCCAGATGCCCCAAAAGGCAAGGATCGTGTTGAATGTCTTCGAGGGCCTCCAGAAAAACGAGCTTGCTTTCAGAATAATGGGCATCTCGTTGGCGGGACTGCCCATCCGGTAGGTTGCAGAAGCCTTATTGATGGTGCGAGTCAAAAATTCTCGACAATCGTTGAGGTATGTATCGCCAGGAGCATCAGGTAGTCCAGGTCGCTCAGATTGTATGGGGCTCGGCCCGGCGCATTGTCTATGTACAGGACGCCGAAACAGCCTGTCGGATCCATAACGGGGGCTATGATTGCCGATTGCACGCCTTGACTCTCGCCCTGAGCTGAGACGTTCGGAAAGAGCAGGAACTGGCCCGTTTCCACCGCTTGGGTGATTCGCTCTTTGAGCGCTATCTCGTTCAGCCCGATCTCTTTGCCGTCTATTGACCTGCCCGTGTGCGACATCATCGGGCCGCGCGGCTCAATCCTCAGGGCGCACCAGACGTGAGCCGCATCGAACTGCCTGAACATAATAGCCAGCAGCATTCTGAGGACCTGGTCCGGGCCGCGGGCGCTGCAAATCTCCTCCGTTGCCTGCAGGAAATCCTTCGCCCTTCTTGCCGGGAACTTGATGTCCGCGGCGTGCTCCGCGTTGAGGTCTCTTGCAATTACCTGGAGCTTGCGGGGGGCCGTTATCAGCGTATCTTCGAGGTGGGTGGGCTTATCGCCTTCGGTGTCGGCTTCCAGGTCTATTTCAATCGTGAAGCCGGCGATGCGGAGGCGGTCGCCTGACTTGATTTTGGCTTTGTGGATCGCGTTGTCGTTTAGATAGGTTTTGTTGGCCGAATCCAGGTCCTGCACCATCCAGTTGCCCTCCGGCGTGCTGAAGATTACCGCGTGTTGTCTCGAGACCTTCTTGTCCGGCAGGAACACCTGACTGTCCGGGCCGCGTCCGATATGAATAGGGCCCGTAGTGAATCGCGGCTCACCCACGCTTCGACCATTCTGTTTGACGACCAGTAGCATTGCCTTGCACTCTGCTCTTTCGTGATTAGCTTCTCTATCCTGATTATCGGAAATTCCGGACGCCTTGTCAAGCAGTATTGCCCTTGCACTTTGTTGTTTTTGGCTTTGGCGGCGACTTTATGGCGTCATTATCCGCAGCCGGCCGGGCGGTTAATCGTCCCAAATAAGGCGGCAATCGTCCCAAAGGGACGTTTTCGCTTGACTTCCACGGGCCAATCGGTTATACTATATTCTATTCCAGGGATGTGTGGCCGGGATGTCCGCATTTGTCTTTGTTGCAGGAGGCTTTCAGGGTGAAATGGTATTCATTTTCCGGGCGGTCTCAATCCGTTCATAATATGGAGGATATGTGATGAAACGTGTTATTCTGATAACGCTGGCCTTATTTGTGCCGGCCGCAAACGACGTATTCGCCGGCGACTTGCTCCTCCGCCTCGGCCCCGAAGAGCTTGTTCAGGCCGCAGGTGTTGATATCACGGTGCCCGGCTACTCGGTCCCGTCATTCGTTGACTGGGATAACGACGGCGACAACGACCTGGTCATAGGCGAGGGCAGCGGCAGCTTTACGGGGAAAGTTCGGGTGTATCTCAACACAGGCACGGCATCGAATCCGCAGTTTTCGGGTTTTGCCTATGTTCAGTCGGGCGCCGGCGCCCTCACCTGCGCGGGATCAGGGTGCTTGGGCTGTTTTCCCCGCGTCGTCTATTGGAACGGCGATGACAAGAAGGACCTCCTCATCGGCCTGGCCGATGGGAAGGTCAAGGTCTTTCTGAACATCGGCACGGACGAAAATCCGACGTTTGACGCCGGGACATTCGTGCAGGTTGGCCCGCTGGCGTCAAAGGCCAACATCGACGTAGGAGATCGGGCCACCCCCTCTGCTGTGGACTGGAATAACGACGGCAAAAAAGACCTCGTCGTCGGGGCGCTTGACGCTAAGATACATCTCTTTATCAACGAGGGAACCGATGCGGTGCCGGACTTCCGCGCACAGACCTTCGCCCGGGCCAACGGCTCCGACCTGCTCGTACCCCTTAGCCGTTCCAGTCCCGACGTCCTCGACCTCGACGGCGACGGCAAAAAAGACATCCTCACGGGCAATACCGAAGGCCAGCTCCTGTTCTACACTAATACCGGAACCGACGCCGAGCCGAACTTCGCCGGTTATGAGTCTGTTGAATCCTATGGCGTCCCGATAGACCTTGCAGGCACGCCGCGCTCCAGGCCGTTTGTCTGCGACTGGACCGGCGACGGCTACTTGGACGTCCTGATAGGCGCCGGCGATGGCAAGGTGCACCTCTACCAGAGCGTCCCTCAGCCGGGCGACTTCGATAACGATTACGACGTCGATTTTAATGACTTTGCGGTCTTCGCCCTTTACTACGGCCTCACCGGCTGCGGCACATGCGGCGGTGCAGACCTCGCCGCCGCCGACGGCATTGTCGATATGCGCGACGTCCTCGAATTCGCCAACTGGTGGCTCACAGGAACCGAATAATTCATTCCGAGGGCACCATCCCCCGTCATTGCGAGCGCAGTCGAGGAATCTATTCAAAATAGTCATTGCGAGGAGCGAAGCGACGCGGCAATCTGTCGGCTGGCGAGCGGAGTAAGGCGTTTCTGCGTTTGACATTGGCTTTGATTGGGTTTGTTTTGAATAACGTTCGTTGTTCATTGCTCGTTGTTCTTTGGCATAAGCCGTTGTTATTGCTGTACTTATGTTTATATTACCCATTGTGAAATTGGCTTTGTTTTGCAAAAAAGTGGCTGATTTGTAGAGGAGGCTCGACAATTGTAGAGGGCAACCTGATTGAGAATGCAAAGATTAAAGTGCAAAGTGCAAAATTGCGGAATCCCAACCTCGTTGGGATGGGCGTTTTAGTTGTAGCTTCGTTCTGCATATCAAGAACCCTCTATTTGTTAGATATATATTATATATCGTGCAGAGTTGGGTGTCAAGAAAAACCCGCAATAAGCGCAGAGGCCGAGGTTGACACGAAGGGGACCGCGGATGACGCGGATTCGCGCGGATTATTAACCACGAATTGGCACGAATTGCCACGAAATGGCCGCAGCCCCAAGGGCCAGGAAGGGCACAGAGAAAAAGAGGTATCAGGCTATCGGGATGGCGGGAGGTTGGCCACGAAGGGCACGAAGGAGAAAAGGGCGTAAAGGCACAAGAGCATAAGAATCGAGGGCGGAGGGGGATTTTATGCCCAGAAAGTGGAAATGGCGGCGGAGATTTCTTATCGAAGATTTCGGTGAATTCTTTTGGTTCTGTTTGACAGTTGAATCATCACTATTGTTGCAGATGAGGCCTTTTGGGTGTCAAGGAGGGCGAGCGCGGCCTGGGGCCAGTCGAAGGGTCGAAGGATAGTTAATCGGAAATCTCAAAATCACCCCTCCAACCCAAGCCAGATTCGCGCAACTGCGTTGGTTAGCTCCCGGACCCGTGCCGGCGGGTCATTCCCGCGAACGGGTATCTTGCTCCCAGATGCTTTAGGCGGCAGTCCCTTAGTAAAAGATTGTTTGACAAAGCCCAATAATGTGCTATATAAGCTGTATGGCTCTTTTGTTTGGTGATTTATCTATAGGAGTAACTATGGAAAAAGTACTAAAGACTTCGGCTGAGGGCAGGAAATGCATGTTTCCGCACTGCACGCATATCTTGAGTATCTATAACCATGAGGCTTACTGTCATATACATCGGGCTCAGATGCCTCAGGAGCAAAAACATAAGATTTCACCTCATGCTAATGCATAAACCGAGGTCCCCTGCCCTGCTTGACCTGCGTAGAACTGTGGCACGGCCATCTCTGCTCCGCGAGCCTGCGTAGCGCTTCGCAGAGCAGGCCAGACCGTGAACCATTTCCCGTCCGCCTCATCCGTCGCATATCACGCTTACAATGCCTTGTTGTAAACATGCAAATAGCTGTTTTTGACTTAAAAATCACGTTTTAAGCCCGCGAAGCTCATGAAGATTAACACTGATTCAAAACCTTCAACCTCATTCTTCGGTCGTTGCCACCAGTCGTTCTTATCCCATGTGGGCTGTTTTTCAAAAGAAAATATCTGCGTTGGCGATAATTTCATGCATCTTCTTGCCGCGAAAGTCCCCGTAACCAGCCATCGCATTTGAAACAATCGAACGTAATCTTGCCTTGTTTTGTTTTTCTTTTCCAATTTCGTCAATTTTAGGGTTAACAAAGCACGGTTCCATATAGTCAATACCACCACAGAAAATGAAACTGTCGATTAGCGCCGGACCCCATCCATATATTAGAGTAAAACGGTACTCGTTCTCTTTTATAAATCGCTCATCTTTCGCAAATGGCACAACAGACGTGAAGTTTAAGTGGTCAACATCCACCTTCGTCTTATCATAGTCTACTCCCCGATGTTCTACCGGATAAAAAGGAAGTCCCTTGCTCTTGCCCGTCTTAAGGACTCTATCCAAAAACTCGCAGACCTTGCTGGGAGTGCTGATGATTGCCACAATATTCTGTTCATTCTTTTTGAATATGTCCCATTCTTCGTCCGACGGCTCATTTGCTTTTAGAATAGTCCAACAGCTAACGACCCAGCGTTCGAATTCGGAAGTTCCTTTGGCCGTGTCCGGGCGGCCCTCCTTTTTGTCGCCTTTGTCGCCTCCGCTTGTCTCGTACAACCTTTGATAATATATGGGTGATCGAAGCACAAACGTGCTATGTTCGGAAAATATGCTCTTGCACGCTTGAATATCAACGAATCTGGCAATCTTTACCTCTGACTCTGACATACGGCTATCACTCCCTCCGCCCAGCAAGCAAGCTACCTTCTTCTATACCTTTCCTGTCCTCGGTAGCGTTGTTGATTCGGGGTTTAAATTCTCTGGCAAGCCCCTGTGCCTCGGCAATCTGACGGGTTGAAAGTTCCGCAAGAGCGGTAAAGATCAGTTCCGCCTCGCTCATGTGGTCTCGCAAATTCTGCGTCTTTAAGCCCTTGAGGAGTTTATGTTCTTTTACGGAAACATCGGCCCACTCCTGATGAATTATATTGGTGAGAATGGCAAACTCTTCGTCTTTTGTGATGTCGTGGTCTTTCCAGTAGTGAACTTTAGCCAAAATCTGGAGATGTAATAGTGATAAGAAAGAAGCCGACAACCCGATATGAGTGTTGGATAACCGACAACATATTGGGAGGTCGGCATGGACGCTATATCTCT
>Ga0315288_10001662_pt1 | contig 28854 bp, 25 predicted proteins | sample YL17G11_20_MG_FD_203454 | JGI IMG/M metagenome (GOLD analysis project Ga0315288, IMG submission 203454) | Sediment microbial communities from Yellowstone Lake, YNP, Wyoming, USA - YL17G11_20 | ecosystem: Environmental > Aquatic > Freshwater > Lake > Sediment | place: USA: Wyoming | collected... | reverse complement strand
TCAACATCTCCTCCGCCGCCGCGGCAGCCGGCACCCCGCTGGGCTCCGTCTACGGGGCCTCCAAGGCCGGCGTCAACCACCTCACCCGCACCATGGCCCTGGAGCTGGCCCCCTACAAGATCAACGTCAACGCCCTCGGGCCATCCTTCTTCGAGGTGGGCCTGAGCGAATACATCACCAAGAGCCCGGAGCTGACCGAAGCCATCATCGCCCGCACCCCCCTGGGAAGGATGGGCAAGGTGGAGGAGTTGGCCGAGGCCGTGGTCTACCTGGCCTCCGACGCCGCCGATTACATCACCGGACAGATCATCTACATCGACGGGGGCTGGGCCGTCTAAAGCGCGCGGATCTCGTCCAGGATGGGGAGGATGTATTCCCGGAAACGCACCGGGTCCTCGCTCATGGGGAAATGACCCATGCCCTCAAGCACCTGGAACTTGGCCCCCTTGATGTCATCCGCCAGCATCTGGGTGAGCATAGGCGGACAGGAGAAGTCGTATTCCCCGGTGAGCAGATATACCGCCACCTTGGAGGTGTCGATATCCTGTGCCAGCCCCACCAGGTTGTGCTCCACGCAGTGGTAGTTGAGCGCCCCTAACACGGCGATGGGCGCTCCCTGGCTGTAGCACCACCAGGTCTCCCGCTTGCAATACTCGGGTGAGGCCGGCCCCATGAGGTCGTAGGAGAGATGCGCGTTGAACTCGCTGTTGATGCGCGGGTGATATAGCCACTTCTGGTTAAGTCCCGGGGTGAAGTGCGCTGACTCGATGCCGATGACCGCCCGGAACTCGTCCGGATAGTAGTAGGCCAGGTCGGCCGCCAGGTGCCCGCCGATGGAGCATCCCATGTACACCGGCCTCTCCAGGCCCAGCTCACGGCTGAGGGTGACCACGAATGAGGTGAGAAAATCCCGCTTCAGCTTGTACTCACTTTTCCACCATTCGTAGTCCAGTTGTGGCAGCGACTTGCCGTGATACGGGATATCGTAGGCGATCATGCGATACTGCGCCGCGATCTCTGGGTCCGCCAGGAGATGCCTCCACAGGCGGCCGTCCGAGCCCGCGGTGTGCTGCAGGAGCAGGGGTATGCCCGCGCCGTTCTCCTCGAAGTAGACGCGGTATTCCCCCCCGTCCACGTCGAGGTAGATGTACCTGCCGGTGATGTTCTCGAACCTGGCCATGGTTATCCCTCCCCCAGCGGTAGGGTGTTTTCCCGCATGAGCTCGATAAAGCGGGAGAAGGCGCGGTAGTAGGAGCAGAAGGTCTGGAAATCGCCGCCGAAATCGAAACCGTGCAACAGCACCGCCGGCAGCAGGGCCTGGTAGAAGGGCGGCGGCACCGGTTGCAGGAGCTTCTCCCATTCCTCCAGGGGGGCGCTGATGCAGAAATCGTAGTCCCAGTCCTCCATGAGAGCGGGCGCTGCATCTATCCCCACTATTCTGCCGTTCGCGACGAAAACCATATACTTGTTCTCGCCCATGGTCAGCTTGAGGGTGGTGTACCAATACCTGGCCGCTATGGCGAACTCCGGGTCGTCGTTGGCGGCACGCACGAAGGCATCAACGTCGATGAGGCTCATCTTCCCTCCTAAGAATGGTTGCAGCCCTGAAGGCTGATATTACAAGGCAAGTCTGTGGTTGCTGTATAAAAGCCTTCCGTCCTTGAACACGGCGTCGGGGTAGAGCACGTGCTCCATGTTTTCCAGGGGGTTGCCGGGGAGCAGCACGAAGTCGGCAAGTTTTCCCTTGCTCACCGTCCCCAGCTCATCCTCCACCCCGATGATGCGGGCGTTATTGATGGTGGCGGCCTGCAGGACGTCGAGGGGGCTCATATCCGTGCTTGATTCCAGCAGCACCATCTCCATGCCTATGTTGCCCGCCGCTATCTGGGGCACTCCCCCGTCGTTTCCGCAACCGATGAGTGCTCCCGCATGATAGAGCTTGTTGAGGTTCTCGCTCCCCAGGACCAGGGCCTCGGTAAAGATCTTGGGGTCGATGATGAACATGAGGTGGCGGCGTTCGACGTAGGAGGGATCCCGGTAATGCGCCTCGAACTTCATCAACGCCCTGTGCACCGCGGGCTCGACGAAGGAGGGATACATGGCGCGGATGACCTCCAGGCGGTTGGCCAACGCCTGCTGCACCAGGGGATGGTCGAGGTAGGGGTCGCCGTTGCTGACCCCGGCCAGACCCCATCCCACCTGCGCGGTGGGGATGATATAGCGATCGCCGGCTACGAAAGCCTCCACTTCAGCATCGTCCAGCACTTCATCGCTGGCCAGATGCTCCATGCCGTCCAGGCCGAACTCGATGGCCCGTTTGAACCCCCGGCGGAAACGGTGGTGCGCCGAGACCTTGAGCCCGTGGGCATGGGCCTCATCCACCACGGCCGCGAGAAGCTCGTCTTCCAGGATGGGGATTGCCTTCTGGCCCATCAACAGCTGGCGGTCGTCGAAGGCTAGTTTGATGAAGTTGCTCCCCCATTCCACGTTGGCCTTTACCGCGTCCCGGGCTTCCTGGGTGGTGGTGACCTTGCGTACGAACTTGCCCCATTTACTCTCCAGAAACGCGGGTATCTTGAAATATTCCGAGGGGTATCCGCCGGGCGCGTTGATGAACGATCCCGCCGAATAGACGCGCGGTCCCAGCAACTCACCACCCTCGATGCGGTCCATATAGCGCCGGATCAATACGGGCATGGTCCCCGCATCGCGCACCGTGGTCACGCCATGGGTGACGCACTCCTCGAAGTTGCGCTCCACCTGGCGTCCCATCGCGCTTAAAGTATCCAGGCCGAAGTCGAGGTTCGAGGGGAGCAGCATGTGACAGTGCGTATTGATCAGCCCCGGGACGATGCAGGCCCCCGCCGCGTCCATGACCTTCTCCGCCTCCAGGGATGCCGCCTTCTTCTCGGTGTAGATGTCCACGATGCGCCCGTCTTGGACGAGCAAGCCACGCTTGTGCAGCACCTGTCCGGTTATCACCTCCACGACCTCGGCGTTCTTGATGAGCAGCCTCTCACCCGGTGCGGGTGCCCACACCACCGCATCCCGTTTCTTGCTGCGAAAATGCCGTTCCCTGGAAATGGGTTCCGCTACCGCGGCGGCAGCTCCCAATGCAATAGCCGTAAGTGCGATCCTGGTTGTCTTTCCCATACCCTCTCACTCCTTTTTACCCAGCGTTGAATCCCGCATCTTATCCTCGGCCGCCCCGACTGGCAACCTGTATCCGCTATCTTTCTCATGTCACGTAACGTTAACGGATATAACATGTCAGGGCCGACCCTATCATTCTACTACCCACATGTCCTGGGGCATGCCGCCGGTGAGGAGCTCCAGGCCGTCCTCCTTGACCAGGTAGATGTCCTCGATCATATACCCCAGGTCTTTCAGGTTCGGGATGTCGTAACACCCCATCTCTATACACAGCACCATCCCCGGTTGGATGACGTTGAAGTCGTCCTGTGAGAGCCAGGGATATTCGTGGTTGCCCAGCCCGATGCCGTGCCCCACGAAATCTATGGGCTCGTTCTGCATCCATTCCTGAGCGATGATGGCGCGGTGGGCGAGGTCCCAGGCATCGCAAGCCCGCATGCCGGGCCGGATGTTGTCGATGGTCAACTGGTAGGCCTCGAGGGTCATCTTCACCAGGTCCTTCTGGCGCTGGGGCGGCTCCCCGATATGGAAGATGCGCTGGAAGTCAGTCCAGTACCCCAACATGGTCGGGCCGCAGTCGTAGAAGCCGGTATCCCCCTCGGCAAACACCCGGTCAGCCTGGGGCGAGACGTAGCGCCATCCCGCTATGCCCTGCTCCGACGGCGATGAGAATAAGACGAAGCTCATGGTGACCGGGCAGTCGAACATGTCCTCGTCTATCCACTTCTGCCACATCGCTCTCTGCACGTCCCGCTCCTTGGCCCCGGGCTTGATAGCCTCGAAGCCGGCCTTCACGCAGCGGGTAGCCCGGTCGCAGAGGTCGCGCATGAGGGCGATCTCCCACTCCGTCTTGATCATGCGACATCCCCAGATAACCGGGTCGGCGGCTGCATAGGCCGCCAGGGGCAGGGCTTCCTGAAAACAGTCCAACTCGTCCTGGGAGACGTTGAGTAAAAAGCTGTCCCCCCGTTCCCATCCCAAGATCCCGTTATAGACCCCGGTATCCCTCAGGGCGGTCACCAGGCACTCCTGAAAGGTGGTGGGAAGCCACCATAGCTGCACCCCGCACCAGGTGCGGATGTCTTTCACCCAGGTGGTCTGGCGGGCATTGTTGTTGAAGACGTTCTCCACGATGAGCACGGTCTCGCCTTCCCGGGGCAGGATGGCGCAGTACCTCCAGCGGTGTGTCTCCATGAGGCAGGGATCGCGGAAGCCCGTAAAGTAGTAGACGTTGGCCGGTGAGAACAGGATAATGGCGTCCAGCTCCAGCTCGTCCATGAGCTCCCGCGCGCGCTTGTTGCGCCGCTCGAACTCGGACTTGGGAAGGGTGGGATAGGGCGCCTCTGCCGCCTGTTCCCCCCAGTCCACCTCAGTGATGTACTCGGTCATGGCAAGCACCTCCGATCGATCTCTGGCCTCCGCGTGGAAGCCAACAGAGCAGGCGAATGTATATCCTTCTATTTACCCTTTTTGCACGCAGGAGCAAACATACAGGCACGACACGGCCGGACAAAGTCATCCCCTGCATTCCAGGTCTGTATCGACTATGGCTGCGCTTATAGTGCAATGGCAACGACTGGAATGGCGCAGCGCAGCCCATCGCATGCGGTCAAGCCCTGTTGCCATATCGATGCTGCGGTCAATAATATGATTGCGTAACGCTTGCAGCCGAGGAAAAAGCCGGGAGGGTACCCGCAAAGTGGACGAGTGCTGGGACGCCATCGTCGTCGGTGCCGGTATCGGCGGGCTCACCGCCGCTGCACGCCTGCTCGAGGACGGCCTGCGGGTGCTGGTGGTGGAAAGCGACCCCCACCCCGGCGGCACCGCTTACGCCTATCACCGTAAGAGCTTCTACTTCCCCATGGGGCCCATGGGATTCAGCAGCCCGGAGATGGTCAGGGATGCCTTGAGGCGGGCCGGCGTGGAGGAGGAGTTAAAGCTCAAGAGGGTGCATTACCGGCTGCATGCCTTCGGGCTGGAGGCGCCCCTGTCCTTGCCCTATGCGGAGATGATCAGTGAGCTTGCCGCGCTTTTCCCGCGCGAGGAAGCCGGCATCAGCCGCTTCTTCGGTCACATGGATAAGATATCGTCGCTGCAAGACCGCCTGGCCAAGGAGGGTGCATCGCGTTCCCGGCAGGAGGAATCCGTCAGCGCCGCCGCTTACCTCGACAAGCTCGTGGGGGACTGGAGGCTGCGCCGCATCCTGGGGAGTATGGGAAGCCGCGAGCCCTATTCCGGCACGACCCTGCTCGCAGCCATGTGGTCTCTCCTCTGCGACAAAGGTATCCATTATCCAGTGGGAGGGATGCGCCGCCTCAGCGATATGCTGGCGGCCAAGTTAGGCTGGGAAGCCACTGCCCCCGGAAGTGAGAGCGCACCCGCCGCAGCTCGGCTCACCTCGCCGGGCACCGGGCGCCTCATGCTGGACAGCGAAGCCGCCGGGATCGAAGTGGATGAAGGGCGAGCCCGGGGGATCATCCTCCGCGATGGTACCAGGCTGGAGGCGGACGCCGTCATATCCAACGCCGATTACAAGGCAACCTTCACGCGGCTCCTCCCCCGCGCAGCCGTTCCCGACGAGCTTTTCCATGCGGTCTCCACGGCAAGGCAGACCGCTTCTAACCTGCAGGTATGCCTGGGTCTGGACGCGTCCCGGGTGGAGCTCTCGGCATTTGACCAGGCAAGCCGCATCATCTACCGCAGGGACTCCACCGAACAGCCTCCGGACGATACGGGTCCGGACTGGGATGCCTCCGAGATCGATCCCCGCGCTTTGGCGGGAGAGGAATTGGAGGCCACCCTTCTCTCCGCCGATGACCCGCTGCTCGCCCCCGCAGGATGCGCGGTCCTCGTGATCAGGGTGGCGGTCGCACACCGCCACTTCGCCCGTTTCAGGCCGCGGCGAAAGAGGAGGCTTCCCGGATACTTCTCGTACAAGACCTCCCTCGCTCACGCCTTGGTGAAGGAGGTCTCCAGGCTGGTGCCCGGCCTGGAGGACGCCGTTCTTTACATGGATGTGGCCACCCCCCTCACTTTCGAGGAGAGGGGCGGCAGGAGCGAGGGTGCGGTGGCCGGTTGGTCCTGGGATCACCTGGAGGGCTCAGGCCAGGAAGCGGTGGAGCTTATACGCACCCCCATCGCAGGCCTGTACATGGCCGGATACCAGGCTTTCTCCATGCTCGCCCTGGGAGGTGTCCCTTCCGCGATGCTCAGCGGCCTCAAGGCGGCCGAGTACCTATTAGAGGGAGCAGACCCTGATGATAAGACCCGCATCCCCGGTTAGATGATACTGCAGGATGCCGGCTGTTCCTTGCGCTTGCCTGGCAGCCGTTGCACCCAACCTAACAACGTGTTGGTGGTGAGGTTGGAGATGAACATGCCCTGCATGGTCGCGACTATGCACCTTCTCTCCCGGGTATCGAACTCGTCGCGAAAACCCGCATCGAGTTCGGCGGGGGCGCCATCCCTGGAGGTAACGGCAGCCCTGACCCAGGAGAGGGCGAGATGCTCCCGCTCATCGAACCTGGAGCGGTCGAGGTACACGAGGTCCTCGATATCGCCCTCGCTCATCCCTGCGATCCGACCGAATCGCTGGTGGGCGGAACTTCATATGATACACGAGTTGGCCATGGCCACGACGAGCATGATGCGTTCGCGAAAGATCGGGGAGATGGCGCGCAGCAGGTAGACTTCCGCCAGCGGCACCTGCATCCTCAGGATCCGTTCCAGGTGGTAGAGAAGGTGGGGGAAGCTCCTGAAGGTCCGGCTCGTGATCCCTTTCTCGTAGACCTCCCAGTCGCAGGAGTGCAGGGTCGCATCCGGTGTGCGTCTGCTCGACACCACGCCGTAGGTGGCGACTCCCAGCAGTGCAGCCGGCCATAGTCTGCGCATATCATCCCCTTTCCCTTAACCCGGCTTGCGCTCCCCGGGTACTATCTCTACTTCCCTCTTATTGGCCCGCTTGATGACCGTGAGGCTGGACTTCACCCCTATCTGCTCCTCGGTGAGCATGCGGTGCAGATCATCTACGCCTGCTATGGGGCAGCCGTTGAAGGCCACGATGATGTCCCCCTCCTTGAGGCCGGCCCGCAGAGCCGGGCTGTCGGGCTCCATCTGGGTCACCAGGAACCCCTTGCTCACCGAGAGGTCGTGGTAGCGCACCACGCGCCGGTTCAGCGATACGTCCTGTCCCGCGGCGCCGATATATGAGCGCTTTACCCGGCCGTATTGGATGAGCCTTCCGGCCACGAACTTGGCGGTGTTCACGGCGATGGCGAAGCACAGCCCCTGGGCGGGATAGATGACCGCCGTGTTCACGCCGATGACCTCGCCCCGCGAGTTCACCAGTGGTCCCCCGGAGTTGCCCGGGTTCAGGGCGGCGTCGGTCTGGATGACGTTGTCGATGAGCCGCCCTGAACGGGACCGCAGGGACCGTCCCAACGCGCTGACGACCCCAGCGGTCACCGTGCACTGGAAACCGTAGGGGTTTCCCACCGCGATGACCAGCTGGCCCACCCGCAGGAGCTGGGAATCCCCCAGGCACAGCGACTCCAGGTCCGGAGCGCTTATCCTCACTACCGCCAGGTCGGTGTCGGGGTCTTCTCCCACGATATCGGCCCGGAAGTCCCTGCCGTCTGGCAAAGCGACCTCCACCTTGCGGGCTCCCTGCACCACGTGGCTGTTGGTGAGGATGAAGCCGTCGCCGGTGAATACGAAGCCGGAGCCGGTGCCCTGGACCTCACCTGAGGGCAGGCCGCCCGGCCTCCCGCGCCGCTGTGATTTCTGGGTCACCGAGATGTTCACCACGGAGAGGCTGACCTGCTCCGCGGCGCCGGATACCGCGCTCGAATAGGCGTCGAGGAGATATCCCTCCTCTTCCTGGACAGGCGGCATCTCCTGTCTCTCGTCCTCCTCCAGCGCCTCGCCCGATATAAGCCTGAGATTCCTTTCCATGGTCTCTTTAAATCCTCCCGATAGATCTCTCTGCTGTTTTCCTCTCAGATCTCAGCCACGCAACTACTGCGGATACGATTTTAACTTACCGGCCGAGGAGGTATTTTGCAATGCTAACTATCTACCGTTTCGAGTCCCTCGCAGCCTGCAGATCGTGTCCCCCACAAACAGGATTCCGGCGGCATGTTCACATCTTGAAAGCCATGAAGGCGACCTCGAAGGGCAGGTTTTCAAAGCGCTTTCTTCCCTTTGTAGTGAATCCGAGCCTGGAGTACCAGGCACGCAGTTCGGTCTGGCCGGAGATGATGCCTATCTCCAGCCGCCGGGCGCCGGCCGCTCTCGCCTCCTCTATTATCTTCATCACCAGTGCCTCCCCGTAGCCCTTACGCCTGTAAGCGGGCAGGACCGCCAGGCGCTCCAGATAGCATACCTCCTCTCCGGCATGCTCCAGGGCTGCGCAACCGCACGGTCGGCCCTCGAGTTCAAGGACGAAATACCTGACCCCTTTGCCCATGGCGGAACTCACCCACTCTTCGGTGCAGAAGGAAGGGTGGGTGGGGCAGTTCTCGGGCGTGAGCCCGAACCGCTCGGCGACCTCGCGAAAGGAGTCCCGGATCAGACCAGCGAGAAGCGGGATATCCCTGCCGGAAGCCTCCCTGATATTCGTGCCGGTCCGTCCGAGGTTGTTACTCATACTCCATGGTGATGGAATCCAGCTGGACCGTTTGGCTGCCGTCGCTCACCAGGAACGCCTTTATATATAGAGTCCCCGAGCCGGCCTCCGCAGCGAACTCTTCTATGTGGTCGTTCACCTCGGCCCCCGGGTTGGCCTCATCTCCTGTCGTCGCCCTGGTCCAGGCGGAACCGTCGTAGTAGTACCAATCCTCGCCGTCGGGCGAAAGCTGGTATAAGACGCTGCCCTCGTTCTCCGGCCCCATACTGTCGCTGAAACCGGTGAGCTTCGCATAGTCCAACCCCACCTTGGTGACCACAGACGGCCTGCCGGTGGAATAAGCTGCCGGAGGGTACTTGGCGATGAACGTGGTGTGGCCGGCGTACTCGTTATCCGCTACGTGAGAGAACCCTATGCAATAGATGTTGTTTGATCCGTCAACATTACAAGAGCGCGTACCTATCAGATAGCCTTCTTTGCTGACCGTCTTCGGAAAGCCGCTCGCCAGGGAGGCATCGGGTTTATACTCCAGTGTCAGGACCTGAGGTGTTACCGACTGGCCGATGAAGGCGGCCGCGATATTGCCCAGGCTATCCACGCTCCCGCGCCATGCATCCGGAGGGCTGTAATTACGCTCCCCATCCTGGCCGTAAACCTGTGGCCAGCCCGGGAGCTGCTCACCGTCTACGCTGTAACGGGTGACCAACAACCTGCCGCTATCCTCATCGGTTCCCTGGCTCGTCCCCACTATGCAGTAGTCGCCGTTGGCGTCCTGAGATACCGCGAAGTATTCGTCATAGCTACCGGCGGCGGAATCCCAGATCTTAGGCCAGCCCGCCAGCACGTTACCATCCAGGTCGAACTTGTAGAGGACCGCGTCGCGGCCGCTGGAAGCCGACCCTGCATACCCCACAACGACCAGGTTCCCGTCCGCATCCTGCATGATGTCGTAGGAAAATGCCCCCTGGCCCGCCACGGGCTGGTAGGCCTTGGGCCATCCCTCGACCGGGCTGCCGTCCGGTGAGTATTTCGCCAGCAGGATCTGGTCGTGCCCGGTGGGACCGGAAGCCCCGCATGCTACGATATCGCCGTTGGAATCGACGATGACCCCTAGGCCGTAAGCCTGGTTGCTGGCCACGTATTGCGGCCAGCCGGGGAGCATGTTGCCGTCCTGGTCAAGCCTCCACATCGAAAAGATCCACGACCTTCCGTTGACGATGGAATAACCGGCAATGGCGATGTTCCCGGCCTTATCCATCGCGACGTCCTGGCCTTCGTTCCACCGGTAAACGGGATCGGTATAGAACTTGGGCCATCCCGGGAGGACCCGCCCTTCCGGGCTGTACTTGGCGACCATCAGCTGTCCCGTTATCGGCTCGGCGGGCATATCCGTGTTGGAGCCGACCGCCACGATGTTCCCGCTCGCATCAAAGGCTATCTGGTGGTATTCGGGAGCCTGCTCGGGAAGCGGGTCGGCGTAGGTAGCCGTCCAGAAAGCGTCGTCGGGGAGCTTCTTGAGCGCGGCGAGAGAGTCGCCCCCCTCGTTCACACTCACGAGTTGGCTGTCGAAGGTGAAGTCGGAAGGTTTCTCGAATCCCCATGTCTGCTGCTGACCTGCCCCCTTGCCGCAACCGGCCGCCAGGGTCATGCACAAAGCGACCAACAGCGCAACGAACGAAAGGGTCAAGACGCGGATGCGAGCGCCCTTCATGATCCTCCCCCCTTCATACCATCTGATCTAACATGTAAATATTACTATAAGGATGTCTTGCGATCTCTACGCCTATCACCGAACCAGGTATATTAACGGCCGTAATAACCGTATCTCGCCACCGAGCCCAGCATGGCCATGATGTTCTCCGGCCTGGCGTTGGGAGGCACCTCGCACCCCGAGCTCAGGATGAACCCACCCCCCTTACCCACCTCCTCGATCAGGCGGTGGCAGTACTCGTCCACTTCCGCCGGGCTGCCCAGCGTGAGGAGGTGCGCGGGGACGTCCCCCATCAGGCAGATGCGGTCTCCGATGACCTCCTTGGCCTTGAAGATATCCGTAGCGCCGTCGCACTGTACGATCACCTTGCCGGCCGGGAGTTCCCTCAGGACCTCGAGGTTGAGATCCCAGTTACCGTCGCAGTGGAGCACGGTGCTGATGCCGCCTGTGGCCAGCCTCTCCACGATATCCCTCACCGCCGGCAGGGAGAGCTCCCGGAAGGTCCGCGGCGATATGAAGTCGTTGGACGAGCGGTGCAGGGCCAGCATGATGCGCTTGATGCCGGTGGCGAGGCACACCAGCTTGAAATATAGGACAAAGGAATCGGTGAGGGCATCCACCGCTCCCTTGATCTCCCGCGGATATTTCCTGATGTCCCTGGCGAAGTCCAGCACCCCCCGGGCCATGGAGAAGATGTCGAAGGCCGCCTCCACTCCCGTGGCGTGCAGGATGGCGATACCCCTCTTCTCCAGGCGCTTGTACTCCACCATCTTTAAGGCGAGGGTCTTCGCTATGCGGGGCAGCATGAACCCGTAGGCGCGCCAACCGCCCGGGACGTTCTCCCACATCCTCGGCACCAGCCTCATGATGAACATCCAGTACGTGAACAGGGGGAGCTTTTCCCCCTTCTCCATCAGCCAGTCGTAGTCATCGGGAAACATGCATTCCTCTTCCAGGAACTGGCGGATGGCATCGGGTGCGAGCTGGCGCCCCGGCTCCAGCACCTTCATAGGCCAGATAAGGGTGCATACCTCCGGGTCGTAGATGTTGATGTGGTAGTAGATGTCTTGCGGCCCGAGTTCCTCTAGGATCCTCTCGATGCCGCGGTGATAACTCCAAGGGTTGTAGAGCTCGACGTTCGACAGGTTGTTGTAGGTGGCGTTGAAGTAATAGATAAGGGGCCCGACTGGGACGCGGTCCGGCACCTGCAGGTTGATCACCGCCCGCAGACGCTCCTCCGCGGTCATAGAATCTCTGGGGTGTAGCATGATCCGCTCTTGCATGGGATGGATCCTCCTCGGTCCGACCTGGGACTACCTGTATTATACCGGACCGCGTTTCCCCCTGAGATCCTTTTGCAATGCATCTTCTGGGTACCCGAGGCGAGCGTCAGGCTTCGTTATGGCTTACTGCACGGCTTAAACAGGCAGCGTCGAAAAATCGCTTTGGATCAGTCTTGTTGGGACAGTATGCTTTCGATATGGCGGCGGCAGGCTAACAGGACCTCGTCCGAAAGACCCCTTCCCCGCAGCGCGCGGGCTAAGGTAAGGCCTCCCACCATGGTCGCCAGCATGGCGAGCGCTTCGCGGTTAGCGTCGTCCAGCCCTGCCTCCTCCAGGCGTGATGCCAGCTCCCCCGCCATCTCACCTATCTCCCCGGCAAGCACCTTGCGTACGGCCGGATCCCCCCTCGCTATCTCGCCCAGGTTGGCAGGAAGAGGGCATCCGCTCTCCGGATGGTCCCGGTGCGACCTCGACAGGTAGCTTCTCGCCACCGTTCTCAACCAGTCGGCACCCTTCAAATCGCCGGCAGCTGCGGCGAGCAGCGCGCGCGACTTGCGAAGGGTACCCTGGAAAGCCTCCGCCATAAGCGACATCTTGGATGGGAAGTGGGCGTAGAACCCACCCACGGTCATCCCAGCGCCTCCCATGACGTCGGCGACGCTGGCGCCGGAAATGCCCTTTTGCCGCATGAGGGAGCCTGCCGATTCGAGGATCCTCTCGCGGCTCCTGTCTTTCTTTTCGGTCTTCGCGCTTACCATTGCCTACCTCTTTACCCCTTACACCACGCCGATCTTGGGTTATGAAATAACCGTTCTGGCTAAGCGCTTTTCATGCGGGCAGCGAGGAACTTCTCCAGATCCGGAGGCGGGCTCGTCTCCTCGCGCTGCCTCAACCTGATCGCGTCATCGCCCTCGCAGGTGGGGGTGCATACGCCGCATCCGATACAGATATCGCTATCAACGACCGCGATGTCATCGACGATGGATATGGCGTTGACGGGACACCTCTCCTCGCAGGTGCCGCAGCCTATACAATCGTCAGCCTCCACGTAAGCAGCGTAGTTAGACCGCGCATAGGTCTGGAGCCCGCTTGCCGACCTGACGCGGAAGAAGCCGCAGCAGCAGGGGCAGCAGTTGCAGATGGTCCGCAGGCTTCCCTCAACGTTATCGCATACATGCACCAATCCCTCTTCCGTCGCGTTCCTCAGCATCTCGAGCGCTTCTTCCTTGTTTATCTCGCGCCCCTTGCCCATCTCCACGATGTAGCGTCCCAGGCTCCCGAAGTGCATGCACCTCTCGGTGGGACGGTCGCAACCCTCGCCGGTGTACTTCCCTATCTGGCGGCAGGGGCAGTGGCCCACGGCCATGAAGGTCGCTTCATCGAGTTTCTGCGCGATGGCATCGAAGGGGAGAACCTGGGACTCGTCCTGCAGCGATTCGGCGATGGGGACCACCCTGATCAGCGGCATGCCCCGGGCCATCTCCTGCCCGAACCCCTCCATTATGTAATCTTTCCACAGGCGGGCCAGCTCGCGTTTCTCGGGCGTATCCTCGCCCGCCAGGAACGGCACCTCCACGAAACCTACCATGCTGGGAAGCAGGCGGTATATCCGCTCCTTGCCCGGCTTCTGCTCGGTGAACACGGTGCCGCGGTGCGCCATGCTGTCGAGGAGACCTTCGAGCCGCCCCGCCTTATCCGGCATCGCCGCCTCCACATCGGCAAGGGTCCTGTTCTCGTAGATAGCGAGCTCCAGGGCCACCTCGGCCTCCTCGCCCGGATAGAGTATCTTCAGGATCCCTATGAGCTTGGGTGACATCGGCACGCCTGCGACGGCCTTGTCCAGGTGCCCGGCCAGTTCCTCGTATATACGCTCGCTCATCTTTACCTCCAGGTCTGGTAGTGTCCATGCGGACTGCTGCATATATTACGATGATAATATTATGGTCATAATATCATGTCAAGGCCCATAACCCGTGTGCCTCTCGTCCTGGCAAGGGTTGCCCATCGGGCGTAAGAATCGGCGTCAAACCTGATGATATTGGTGTCATAGAAAAAAGGTCTGTAAGGGTAGAATATGTTAGGTGATTGGTTCCCTGCTCACCCGATTGAACGAGGTTGTATGGATCATGGCTGCTAAAAATCCTGCGGAAACCGAAGCTGGCACAAAGCCCCGAAGGGGGATCCTGCGCCTGTTGTACCAGCCGTATAAATACCTCATCTTTGCACCGCTCCTGGTCCTCTCGACCTGTTTCTTCGTCGGGCTCGGCGTAATCTTCATCTTCCTCTTCGACGATACCGTCGCCAACCGGACGACCGGCGTCTGGTGGTCCCGCTTCAACAGCTTCATCACACCCATGCGGGTCACCGTTATCGGCAAGGAGAATATCAAGAAAGGCCAATCGTATGTCGTGGCCTCCAACCATCAGAGCTCCTACGATATCTTCGTGCTGTTCGGATGGCTGGGGATCGACCTGAAGTGGGTGATCAAGACCGAGCTCAGGAAATACCCCGTCTTCGGTTACGCGGCCGAGAAGGGAGGGAACATCCTCATCGACCGCTCGAGCAAGAAAGAGGCCTACGAGTCACTCCAGAAAGCGAAACAGAAGATCGTCAACGGGACCTCGATCATCATGCTGCCGGAAGGAACGCGCAGCCGTACCGGGCAGCTGGGTGAATTCAAGAAGGGCGCGTTCTGGCTTGCTAAGGAGCTGGACCTGCCGATATTGCCCATCACCATCCAGGGAACCCGGAAGATCCTACCGCCGAAAACCCTTGACCTTTTTCCCGGCCGTGCGACCATGCATATCCATAAGCCGGTTGATATAGGCGAATACAACGAAGATTCACTCGACAGGCTCATCGACGACGTGAGGAACATCATACAAAAGGGCCTTACCGAGCAACAATAATCATCGAGAAAAGGAGGCAGCTATATGAACATCCCCGAAACCTTGCTCTACGCGGCGATAGTCGCGGTTTCCTATATGACCATCCTCTTCATCATCGCCACCATCATCAAAGACAACAGCATCCTGGATATAGCCTGGGGACCGGGCTTCATCGTTGTAGCCTGGGCGATGCTTTTTATAAATGCAGACTTCGGCGCGCGCCAGTTCCTGGCCGCGGCTTTGGTGACCATTTGGGGTCTCCGCCTGGGGATACGCATATTCCGCCGCAACATCGGTAAGGGCGAGGACCCGCGTTACGTGAAATTCCGCGAGGAATGGGGGAAAACGTTCGTCCTCCGGAGCTACTTTCAGCTCTTCCTTTTTCAGGCCCTTATACTCCTGCTCAATATAACCCCAGTGATGATCATCATGTCGGGTATCAGGGAGAACCTGGTCTGGTCGGACTACATCGGCCTGGCCATCTGGGTCGTCGGCTTCCTCTTCGAGTCGGTCGGCGATTATCAGCTCGATACCTTCCTCAAGGACCCGGCTAACCGCGGCACGATCATCAACAGGGGACTGTGGAAATATACGAGGCACCCCAATTACTTCGGTGAATCGACCATGTGGTGGGGGATCTTCATCATCGCGCTCAACCAGCCTTGGGGATGGATCGGGGTCATCGGGCCTATCGCCATCACCGGCATGATACTCTTCGTATCCGGGATACCGATGACCGAGAAGATGATGGAGAAGACCCCGGGATGGGAAGAATATAAGAGGCAGACGAGCGCCTTTGTCCCCTGGTTTAAGAAAGCAAGCTGAACGATCCTAGGAGTTGGACCATGAAAAGATACGTCATCGCTTATTTCTGTTTCCTGCTGCCGATGCTCGCCATCGATGCCGTGTGGCTCTTCACCATGTCAAAACGATTTTACCAGGCGCGTATCGGCTCCCTTCTGGCACCCTCTCCGAGGCTGGCGCCGGCGGCTGTTTTCTACCTCATCTACGCCCTTGGGGCCTCGATCCTCGTCGTGGTACGAGCCGTGGACGGCGGCTCCGGTTACCTCGAGGTGTTCCTGTGGGGAGCCCTTCTGGGTTTGTTGGCCTATGCGACCTACGACCTCACCAACCAGGCTACCCTTATCGAGTGGCCGGTGATCGTGACCATCGTCGACCTGGTATGGGGGGCGCTGCTTACAGGCGTGGTCTGCATCATCTCGGTATCTCTCACACGTCTGTTCCTGTAACGTACTTTCGGCATCAACCTGCCCATAAGATGGTAGTATATTGGCATCGAGCTGTAGCTACCGGAGGTGTCGGGTTATACACAGGGGGTGGTCAGAATGGATTACGACGAGATCCGCGGATTGCTCGGGGAGGAAGCCGATCATCTTCTGGACTTCGATACGCCGAAGATCCCTGCAGAGAACCTTCATATCCCCGGCCCTGACTGGATAGAGCGTATATTCCTCCCATCCGACCGCCCTGCTTCGGTGTTGAAGAACCTCGGAGTCCTGTTCGGACATGGAAGGCTCGGGGGTACTGGTTACCTCTCCATCCTCCCCGTCGACCAAGGCGTAGAGCACTCCGCCGGAGCCTCGTTCGCTCCCAATCCCATCTATTTCGATCCCGAGAATATTATCAGGCTGGCTATCGAAGCTGGCTGTAACGGCGTCGCCAGCACCCTCGGCGTGCTCGGAAGCGTCGCCAGGAAATACGTCCACAAGATCCCCTTCATCCTCAAGATCAACCACAATGAGCTGCTCAGTTACCCGAACACTTACGACCAGATACCCTTCGCCGCCGTGGAGCAGGGTTTCGAACTCGGTGCCGTAGCTGTCGGAGCCACCATCTACTTCGGCTCGGAGGAGAGCAAGCTCCAGATCCAGGAGGTCAGCGAGGCCTTCCAGGCGGCGCACGAGCTAGGCATGGGCACCATCCTGTGGTGCTACCTGCGCAACCAGGCTTTCAAGCAGAAAGGCAAGGACTACAGCACCGCGGCGGACCTCACCGGGCAGGCCGACTACATGGGCGCTACCATCGAAGCCGACATCATCAAGCAGAAACAGCCCGACGTGAACGGCGGCTACGTCGCTTTCAGTCAATCGGGGATAAGTTATGGCAAGTATGACAACAGGATGTACAGCGAGTTATGTTCCGACCATCCCATCGATCTCACGCGCTACCAGGTCATTAACAACTACATGGGCAGGGTGGGCTTGATAAACTCGGGCGGCGGATCCGGTAAGGACGACCTGGTCGAGGTCGTACGGACGGCGGTTATCAACAAGAGGGCCGGGGGCATGGGCTTGATCAGCGGCAGGAAGACCTTCCAGAAGCCCATGCAGGAGGGCGTAAAGCTTTTCCACGCCATCCAGGACGTCTACCTTTGCGAAGAGGTAACCGTTGCCTGATATACCGTTTGTGCCGGAAACACCTCGCCATGAGTACCGGCGAATACGCTGAACATCCAGATATTGCTAATGATATCGGGCATCGGGATCCATGAAGCGTATGGCAGCTAGTGATGCGAAAGGAATGACATGCAACGGATCGCAGTGGTCACCAGTGGTGGAGACGCTCCCGGCATGAACGCCGCGGTTAACGCTGTTTACCGCATGGGCGATGAACTGGGAGTCGAGGTCTTCGGCGTAAGAAGGGGCTTTGACGGTCTGATAGAGGGGGATATCGCCCCTATAAGTATCGAGGACTTGGAGGAGTCGATGCAGGAAGGAGGCACCTTCCTGGGCACCGCCAGGTGCGTGGCTTTCGAGATCGAGGAGGCACAGCTCAAGGCGGTGAAGAGCCTTGAAGCAAAGGGCATGGAAGGTCTCATAGTGATCGGGGGCAGCGGTTCTCAGAAAGGCACCCATGCCCTCCACCGGCATGGATTTCCGGTGGTGGGGGTTGCATCCACCGTGGACAACGACCTCTACGGCTCGGACATATCTATAGGCGTGGACACCGCCTTGAACACCATCATCTCATCCCTCGACCGCATAAGGACCACCGCCGAATCCCACCGCCGGGCATTCCTGGTGCAGGTGATGGGAAGGAACTACGGATATCTGGCCCTGATGTCCGGCATCGCCAGCGCGGCCGAGGTCATCGTCACGCCGGAATTCGAGATGGAGCCGGAGGAGGTCGCCAGGGAACTGCACCTGGCCCACGAGCGGGGAAAGAGATACGCCATCGCGGTGATCGCCGACGGCGCCAAGAACAACGTCGAGAAGATCGCCGGCTATATGAGGGAGCACCTGGATGAGCTCGACTTCGAGTTGCGGGTGACCATCCTGGGACACGTACAGCGGGGCGGCCCGCCCACGGTTTTCGACCGCTACCTGGCTGCCCGCCTGGGATCGGCCGCGGTGCAGGCTCTAAGCGGCGGTAAAACAGGGGTGTTGGTCGGCTGGAAATACCACGACGTGGCGTTGATCCCGCTGGAGGAAGTTGTCTCCAACCGCAAGGAATTGAGCCTGGACCTGTGGCGGCTCGGGCAGATGCTGGCCAAGTAACCGTGGTTGAGGCCGATCTCGCAGACCTTTATATTCCTGGGATATACTGCCAGCTGTCTGACCTGATAAATCAATCGCCATTTACAGGGCAGGCAATGACCTCGCCATTCCTCTATTAAACGGCGGATACCTTTCTCCGGCCAACAGGGCCAATAGCATACATGTCAGGGCATTCTATTTTAATTTCTCGGCGTGAGTGGACGATATAAATGTTAGTTATTTGCAGTCTGGGTAGCGAGAGAAGGGATGGCTGGCGTTGTATGAACCCTATTGAAAGATGTCCTGGGTGTGGCGTGCCGCAGATCATCACTGCCGAACACTCCTGGCTTAACAACGGCGATATCGTACAAAGCAGGAACCAGAGCAACCGCATGGTCTTTATGGAAACCGAAAACATTGACCCGCTTTTCAAGGGTATTGAACAGATCATCGGTATGCCCGTAGATCATATGATCATTACCGCAGGACGCAGGGCGTATCGCGGATACCTGAAATCCTTTGTTCCCGAAGCAGTGAGGGAGCAGATCAGGAAGAAGGAGCTCGACTACGAGCTGCTTGACGCCGCGTTCCGTGATATAGGAAGACTCAACGGGGTCGGGAGCTATGAACCAGTGGACCGGCGCTACGAGCAGGATGGGCAGGATTATGACACGGTCAGCATATCTGAACCCTACTCCATACCCCTGACCGTTTCCGCCCATGTCGGCGCCATCGAGCTACTCACCGGGTTTGACCAGGGCTATACTTACGAGGAGAAGTCTCCTGGCTTATACATCCTCACCACGTTCCCCTCACCGCACTCAAAGGAACTTAAGGAAAGGTTGTGGTTTCATCCTCACAAGCATGTTAACGGGGATCTGGAGCTGGAAAAATGCCCCACATGTGGGGGCCCCGAGGCACTGTCGTTTTTTCAATGGTTTCCCGAAAGGGGCATTATCGCCAACAAGATCACTAAAAGGCGCATGGCCATCCAGGGCGACGTTTTGCTGGATCCCGTCTTCCACGAGCTCGAGGCGGAGCTGGGCGATGCCGTTCCCCGGGCAGTGGTGGAAGCGCAACGGCGTTTCACCAAGAGCGGATTTTATTCCCTCGATGACATCACCGATGAGGGAGATTTTCGCGCCCAGCTCGCCCTGAGGGGTCTCGGCAATCTGAAGAGATTGATCATGAAAAGAAAAGGCATGCAACTGCGCGTGGAGAATGTTGCCCTTCCATTGATAATAGTGGGCTTGGCACAGGGCTTTTTCGAGATAGGCTTCGGCATGGATTCAACCAGTGTGGACTGGGAACTCTCCGAGGAGGGCGACCTGGAAGCGGAGGTGAAGCCCTGGAGCCAGGAACCGGTTGAAGCTTCAAGAATGGCGAATCTTACCTGAAGTGATCGCGAAGGGTCAGGCAGGAAGATCCATGAGCACCTTGAGGCCTTGCGAGGAATGCGGAGTTCCTCGAGTGATCACGGACGAATACATCTAACCGATGATGTTTGAGGTAACACTTACCTGACGTCTGGCTGCATCCGCAACCACTCGAAGGTGAGGTCCAACCGCTCGCGATAACATCCTGTGGCGCAGTGGGCGTACGCCAATTCAAGTAGACAGAATAATAAAGGGGGATGATGGAACCTCATCCCCTCTTTTACCCTATCTTAAGATGACCTCTAGCTGCGGTTGCGCTTCTTGCGCCTCCTGGCCTTGGAACCCACGAGGGAGAAAAGGCCCAGGCTTATCCCCAGCATGAGCACTCCTGCTCCGGCTCCCGGTCCGCACGGTAGAGGCTCCGGCTCGGGTCCCGGCTCTATAGCGAAGGAGGCGGCTATGGTGTGATCGGCCTTTACGCCGGTGAAGGTGTAGCCTGTGACAGCTCCCGCGCTTACCCCATCCACCAGTACATCCGCTACGTGGTAGCCGGTATCCGGGGTGATGGTGAAGGCCTGGTTGGACCCGTAGGTTACGCTGACCGTGCCCACTGGAGCTATGCTTCCTCCCGCACCGGCCGAGGCCACTATCTTGTAGGTCACTACCGGGCCGCTAATGCCATTTATCCAGTCACACATCGGCAGATACATGAGGTTCCTGGCGTTGGGATCCCTGTCCATGTCCATCATCAGAACATCGAGGTGATGTCCCGGCAACTCTATTCCCTTGGTGTTCATCCCATTCATCTTGGCATAGCCGATGTTGGTGCCTTCCGTGTTCAGCCTTATGAAGGTCGGCACCTTCGACAGATCGTTGGCATGCAGGAGGTTGAGACCGTATTTCTCGGCCCCAGCGGCATTGGCGATCATGATATCGGCGAAGAGCCTTGTCGTATAGTACCATTCGGCTATGTTGCTGGGTCCCTCGTAGCAGCACTTCGCCACGTCGTGAAGGTCCGACACCTCCTGGGCGGAGCTCGTGTACCTCCTGGCATCCGTGCTGTCAATTTCGTCCGAATTGACCCAGCTGTAGAGAGAGCTGGTGCTGCTGGGAATGTACATCTTGTCGTATGGCATGAACCCGCTCATCGGATTCCATATGGAGCTCGGCAGTATGGCATCCAGATTGCCGATGGCCGGGAAGCTCTTCTCGGCCACCGGGCCGCCCGTCAGGAATCCCATAGCCGACTCATTCATGGTGATCGGGTTGAAGTTGTTGTCAAAAGCTATGCCGAAGAGCGCCTCGTTGGTCCAGCGAACCTTCTTCTGGAAGACTTCTCCGCTGAGGTACTGCCTCAGATCCTTCGACATCGCTATCCTGAGGATAACGTCGCTGCGCGGATCGGTATCGTAGTTGGCTATCCTCTGGTAAAAATCCGATTCTTCGTCCGGCGCCGCATCCGCCATCATGGCCGTGACCTCGACCCCCATATAGGTCGTAGGAACATACCCGATTTCTGATGTCGGCATCAGTGCATCCAGGCTGCCGTTTCGAAGCATGTTCAGGGTTGTTGCATACGTGGACAGGCTTGTCGTGTTTATAAGGTTCTGGAATGCACTCGGAAGGAAGTTCGCCACGATTTTCAATACGTCCTGGTTGATCGGAACCGCGTTCGGGGTCATCAAGGCATCCAGCGCGATGACTCCCGCGATGTTGTTGTATCCGGCGTCATCAAGGGTGTTGGGGTTGCCGTCGAAGTCCCAGCACGCAAAGTCGGCCGTTACCACCGCGCCCAGGGAATCGCCGGCTATGTACACCCTCTTTTTCCTGACGTTCTGGTCCGGGAACACCGTCTTGATCAGCGTGTAGATGTCCTCCATGGCTGCGTGGAGGCCGAACTCGGAGAGATAGGGCGCCGCTTCATTCGTAAGGAATCCCTGGAACGTCTTGCCATCGATCGCCAGGCCGCCGTAGTAGTAACCGTCGATCACGTCGGCCGCCGCCTCCAGCTGCCCCGCATTACCCAACCTCTCGGCCTCGTTCAGACCGGTCAGGTCCTCCAGGTTGTTCACCCTTCTGTCTAAAGCCCAGAACTCGATGTTCATCCCTTTGTCCGCTTTAGCCTTGGACACTAGCTGCTTGGCGAAATAATCGTAACCGTTATTCCCCGCATGCAGGCCGGACAGTCCGACGACCACGGCATTGGCGTCCGTGCCGTCCCCGGTGGTTCCATTGACCGCATAGCGCAGGTAGGTGATGTAGTTCAGCTCGTCCGGGTAGGAGACTTGTCTGTCAAGCGTTGGTGGCGCGTATAAGGATCTCTCCTCTATCACCACCTGGACCCCGGTGGAGCCATCCGTCCAGACCCTCGGCGCACTGGACAGCACCGGTAGCGTTGCCCCCAATACCGGGCTCACAGTCTCCGACACACTGGAAACTGCCGGTGACCCAGCCCCCAATACCGGGCTCGCAGCCAATAAGGCAAGAAGTATTGCCAGCGTCAACACTGCGAATATTTTGGACTTCATTACCCTTCTCATTGTTCCTCTCCCTTCCTTGTGCCTAGCCCTATATTAAAGCCCGATCTTATAGTCAGTTCGTTTGCCAGGAGTATTGAGGGGGTGGGGATATTTATTCGAGATCCGTATCTCCCCTTCTAACGCCTGCGATCAAAGATTTCCCTTAATGAACTCGATAAGCGGACTGATAACCCCGTTCTCTCGGTACTCGGACGTGTTGGCGGAAGCGGTCAGCACGTCCATGTGGTTGTACCCTTCCAGGAGTATGCGCTCGCACCCCGGCGGCGCATCGCCCATCGTATCGCCCATCATGCCCTGTCCCGCAATGAACTCGATCTTGGGCAAGGCCTCCAACGCATCGCCGTACAGGAAGTTGAGCCCGTAATCCGTGCCGTACGGACTGAGGGCGGCCATGAAGTCGGCGACCAGGCGTGTTGAGAAATACCATTCCGTGAGGTTGGTCGGCCCCTTGTAGATGACGCGGGCTACATCCTGGATATCCGCCACCTCGTTGCTCTTGGTGGTGAAGGTGGCCGTACCCGTGGTGTCCTGGAAGAGCGGATCGCCGTCGGTGCCTACCTCGTCGAAGTTTACCCAGTTATAGAGCGGCCCCTGGCCGAGTCCGAAGGCGGAAGGGCCCGCGTCGTTGGCGATGAAGTATCCGCCCTTGCCGAAGAAGGAGCCCAACATGCCTCCCAGGATCGGTATACCCGTGAGGGACTCCGACATGGGAAAGTCCTTTTTGACCACCGCACCGCCTCCCAGGAACCCCATGCTGTTCTGGATCATACCCACGGGCACGAACGAATCGTCGAAGATCACCCCCAGCATGGCCTCGTTGGTGAGGCGGAAGTCGGTCAGTTGGGGCGTACCGTCCATGAAGGTCTGCAGATCGCGGGAGAACAGGAAACGGAGCAGTATCTGTACGGAATCCGAGAAGGGGACCTCGTCCACTATCGTGCACTCGTCATCGGGGTCCCAGTCGGCCAGGATGGCGATGGCCTCCAGGAGGGCCATGGCCTCGGCATCGATCATGGGGAAGGGCAGGATGCGGTTGGAGTTCGGGTCGGTGCGCAGACTCTGCAGGAGAGTCGCGTACAACTCCTCGCTCATGATCCCATCCATCATGTCTCTGAGGCCATCGGGCATGGTTTCGAAGAACATATCCAGCATCCCGCTCCCGGCGGATACGGTGGTGTCGAACCCGAAGAGGCCGGCGCAGTTGTTGTAACCCGCGTCGTCCTGCGTCGCCGGGTCGCCGTCGAGGTCCCATCCCGCGAACATGGTGGTCATGATGCCGCCCATGGAATGGCCTCCCACGAAGACCTTCTGCTTGCGCACCGTCACATCGGGCACCATGGTCTGGATGACCGTGAAGACGTCCTCGGTATCCAGCTTCAGGCCGAATTCGGAGAGGAAGGGCAGGTCTTTGTCCTTGTACCAACCCGCGAAGGTGTGGCCGTCCAGTTCCTTGCCGAGATAGTAATAATCTATAGCCTGGCGCGCCGCCTCCAGGACGTCCATATGCCCCGCTGTCAGCTCGCTCTCAATATAGTTGGCCGCAGAGAGGTCCTCAAGGCGGTTGTTGCGGCGCTCGACCGCCCACACCTCGAGGTTGAGATCGTCCTGCGTCTTGGCAGTGTAAACCAACTGCCGTCCGATGTATTCGAAGCCGTTGGCTCCCTCGAGGACCCCGGGGAGCATGACCAGCATGGCGCCTGTGTTCTCGGGATTTACGCCCCGAGCATCAGAAGTGTCCAGGGTGGAGCCGTCAGCAAGCCTGAAGCGGAGGAAGTGTATCTCGTCGCATACGTCGGGGGCTCCCCACTCGTCCGGCAGCGGCGCGCTGATCACCCTCTCCTCCATGACCACCATCGCGTCCACCTGCTCCTGGGTGTAATCACGTGGCACGGGAGCGTGCGCTCCCTCCGGTACCAGCCCCCCGGGTTGATAGCACCCCGCGAGCAGGATCAGTAAAGCGAGACTCAATACGCCGATGACCGTAGAACTCCTGCGCATGAAGATCCCCCCTCTTACCGGCATTCCACAAACGATACGTTACGGCGATGGCGCTAACGCCCTTGCTACAGACTTACTCCTCCATAAACTTCGAATGGCGCAGAGGATAAAAAAGTGAATGAAGCTTCATTCAAGTATGCTATCATTGGGATATGGATAAGGCAAGCCGCAAGCGTGCAGAGATCCTGGATGCCGCTTACAAGATCTTCTCCGAAAAAGGCTATCACTCCACGCGGATCGAGGATATCGCCTTTGAACTCGGCATGGCCCAAGGTCTGTTCTACCGCTATTTTCGCAACAAGCTGGATATCTTCACCCAGATAATCGACGAGATCATCTCCAACATCACACAGGGAGTTGTCGCGGACGCCCCGACTGCGACCAATACACTCGAGGAGTATATCGCGCAATTGCGGAGGGCCGTGGACAAACTCTTTGACCGCTTCGTCGAGGATCCCTACCTGTCGAAGTTTCTGTTCTACGAGGCGTTAGGCATCGATGATGAGATAAACCGGAGGATACAGGCCGCATTCGATCTATTCGGCGAGTACGCCGCATCCTATATCAAGAACGGGGTCCGGAAAGGCTTCTTGCGCTCGGACTTACGCATAAAGGAAACGGCTTATGCCTTTAATGCGGTCGTCTTCGAGGGTGCCCGCCGCATAGCGCAGTCTAAGGACAAAGCACAGGCAAGGAAATACTGGACTAAAGCCATTGTCGATCTGATGATAAGGGGCACCGCGGAACGCGACCATGAACTCTAGCACACCACCGCCGATCATGTGGCCCCCTCTCTTGGTTTGTCTTATCCGGGTCTTTCCCCTACGCCGTGTGCTAAAATATTACATTGGTTTCGGAGGTTGATAGCTGCCCAAGGTAATTAGAATCCAGTTTTTGCATGGGAGGAACAAGCATGGCTTACGGGAACATGGGCAAGATACTGGAGGTCGACCTGACCTTGGGGGAAACAGTACAGATCGAGCTGGATGAGGATATCTACCGCGATTACATCGGGGGGACCGGCCTGGCCGCCAAACTGCTCTACGACCGGGGAAACCTGGACGCGGGCCCGCTGGATCCCGACAACCTGCTCATCTTCGCCGCAGGACCCTTGACCGGCATCGGCTTCTCCGGTTCCAGCCGCCTCTCGGTGGGGGCCCGCTCCCCCCAGACCGGCATCTGGGGGCAGGCCTCCTGCGGGGGCAACTTCGGCCCCGAGCTGAAGCGCTGCGGTTACGACGCCATCATCTTCAAGGGCAAGGCAGATGATCCGGTATATCTTCTGTTGGAGGAGAACTCGGCGAACCTCCTTCCCGCCGACGACCTCTGGGGTATGGACACCTACGAGACCACCGACGTCTTAAAGGAGAGGTACAGCAAACAGCACAAGATCCTGGCTATCGGGCCGGCATCCGAGAACCTGGTCTCCTACGGGGCAATAGTCAACGATAAAGCCCACGTCTTCGGGAGAACCGGCATGGGCACGGTGATGGGCTCCAAGAATCTCAAGGCCATCGCGGCGCTGGGGGACAAGAAAATCGATTTCAAGGACCCGGAAAAGGTACAAGAGCTATTAAAGGTTTACAACAAAGGGGTGGAGACGGGCGGCATGGCCAGGGCCATGAGGTCCTTCGGCACCGCCGGCAATATGGAGTCCAAGATGATCGAGGGCGACGTGCCCACCCGCAACTGGGGGCAGGGTATCTGGGAGGAGGGCGGCGAGAACCTCTCCGGCATCGCCCTTGATGAAAAGATAAAAACCGGCTATAGATCCTGCCGGGGCTGTGGGGTCCATTGCAAGCCGGTGGTTGAGGTGCCGGATGGGCCCTATGCCATGCCCGAGGGGGCCGGTCCGGAGTACGAGACCCTGGCCTCCTTTGGTACCATGCTCATGAACTCCAGCATCGAATCGGTGGCCAAGATAAACGACTACTGCAACCGCGTTGGTATGGATACCATCACCTGCGGGGCCACCTTCGCCTGGGCCATGGACTGCTACGAGGCGGGCATCCTTAAATCCGAGGATTACGACGGCATCAAGCTGGAGTGGGGGGACATCGACACGGTGATCGAGCTCCTTCCCAGCATCGTGGCCAAGCAGGGCAAGCTGGCGCAACTTCTGGGCAAGGGCTCTCGTGCCGCCTCGGAGGAAATCGGAGGTGGCAGCGACGCATACCTGACCGACAGCAAGGGCCTCGAGGCTCCCATGCACGATCCCCGCCTGGATTGGGGAAACGGGCTGGCCTACGCCGTGTCCGTACGGGGCGCCTGCCACGTCTCCAATATGACCTACCTCCTGGAATGGGGGGCCATCAGATACCCCGAGATAGGGTTGGATAAACATTACAGGAACATGACCTCCGAGGACCGGGGTGAGGCGGTGGCCAAGACCTCCGATCTCGGCTGCATCATGAACTCCTCATGCTGGTGCGAGTTTCCGGGTGTTATATTCAACATCCCGCAATGGGTGGATCTCTTCAACGCGGTGGCCGCGTATGATTACGACATGGACTCGTTGATGGATTCCGGCACCCGGGTATGGTTGCTGCAGCGCTGCCTGGGACATATCTGGGGCGCCACCGGGGCGGACGACCGCATTGGCCAGAAGATAATGACCCCCACCAAGGATGGATCGATCGCCGGGGTAGTGCCGGACATGGAGGCCATGCTCAAGGATTTTTGCGAGTACCGGGGCCTGAGGGAGGATGGCCTACCCACCCCCGAGACACTGGAAAGATACGGGTTGGGTTATCTGGCGGAAAAGCTTAACCTCTAACTAGCATTAGTCATCCAGGCTTATCAGCTCGTATTGCTTGCTGCCCAAGCCCATCTTCTCCGCGTAATCCACCTGTTTCTGGCATTTCACCACCGGGTAGATTTCGTGGAAAACGTCCTTGCCCGCCTTCTGGTTGAGCAGGTCCAGGCTGGCCTGCTCGATGGCCACGATATCCCGGCCGGCTAGGATACCGATATCCTCCACCACGCGCGCGTCGTTATAATTCCAGCAGTCACAGTCCGGGGTCACGTTCATGAGGAAGTTGAAGAAGGCACATTTGTCCTCTTTCCCTTTTAATGCTCCCATCACGTACTCCACCACTTTCTTCTGGGCGTTTTCCAATACGCCGGTCAAGCGGGCCTGGATGGCCCCCTTGAAGCACATGATGGTGCACTCGCCGCACCCGATGCACAGGCTACGGTCTATCTTGGCCACCTTTTCCTTCCCCTTCCCCGCCATGCTTATGGCTCCTGCGGGGCACCAATCGAGGCATTTCTCGCAGCCGATGCATCTCTCCCTGTTCACCGTGGGTTTGATATCCGAGTGCATCTGCTGCTTGCCTCCCCGGCTGGAGAGCCCCATGGCTACGTTCTTGAGGGCGCCCCCGAAGCCCATGAACTCGTGCCCGGTGAGATGAGAGATAATCACCATAGCATCGGCCTGATAGGCGGCCGAGGCGATCTTTACCTTCTTCAACAGCTCTCCCTCAACCTCTATCTCCTGGAAATCATGGCCCTTGAGGCCGTCGGCGATGATCACCGGCGCCCCCGTGGTCTCCATGGTGAAGCCGTTGGCGGCCGCGGTGCGCAGGTGATTGATGGCCGTCGCCCGGCCGCCCACGTAAAGGGTGTTGGAATCGGTCACGAAGGGCCTTCCGCCTACCTTCTTCACCTCTTCGACCATGGTACGCACGTACATAACCGGCACGAAGGCGGTGCTGCCCGCCTCGCCGAAATGGGTTTTAACCGCCACCATATCGCTTTTACCGATCATCTCTCCCAGCTTTACCTTTTCGCCGAGCTCGGCAAGCTTCTTCAGCATGCCACGATTAGGCCGACAATGCATGTTGACGAAAAATACATCGGACAAGATAACGCCTCCTTCTCGATAAACAGCCCGTTTTGAAGAAAGTACAACGAACACTATCGTATCCCCTGCGATTTTTACATGTCAACGAAATAGGGCCATAGTTGGTTAAACTCGCTGGTTGCCTTGTATAACCAGGGCATGCGGGTGATCAGGGAGTCGGGCGGATGCCGGGTCAAGGTCTTCGAGGACCACATGCAGCGCGCTCCGGTGTTCCGCTTCACTTCCCTCGCAGAAGCGGAAAGGTTTACTAGGTGGCTTGAGGACAACAGGGAAATCATGGAAAAAGTCGCCAGTAAGACTACCTCGCACGGCAAACTGACCGATGTCGACATCTTCAATCTCGCCAGAAACGTGTACGTGAGCTTCGGTTTCCACCTGGTCGGGGCGATCACCTCCGACGAATGGGTCGGCGTCCACGAAAAGCCGGGCCGCAACCGGCCGCTTGAGGCCGGCTAGTCCTCCAGCGAGATCTCCCGCTTCAAGACCTTTCCGGATGAGTTCCTGGGCAGTTCGTACACGAACTTGATCACCCGGGGATACTTGTAGGCCGCGACCCTCTCCTTTACGAAGCGGCGGAGCTCCTCGGCCGTGGTCTCGGTTTTCGGCCTGAGGACCACCGCGGCCGCGACCTCTTCGCCGAGGTCCGGATCGGGAACGCCCAGAACCGCGACCTCCATAACCGCGGGATGCTCGTAGAGGACCTCCTCTATCTCCCGCGGATAGACGTTATAGCCGCCCCTGATGATCATCTCTTTCTTGCGGTCCACGATAAAGAAGTAGCCGTCTTCGTCCTGGAGGGCGAGGTCGCCGGTGTGAAGCCACCCACCCCTCAACGTAACCGCGGTGGCCTCGGGCTGGTTGAGGTACTCCTTCATGACCCCCGCCCCGGCGATAAGTAGCTCGCCCACTTCACCGGG
>Ga0315288_10001660_pt1 | contig 28857 bp, 24 predicted proteins | sample YL17G11_20_MG_FD_203454 | JGI IMG/M metagenome (GOLD analysis project Ga0315288, IMG submission 203454) | Sediment microbial communities from Yellowstone Lake, YNP, Wyoming, USA - YL17G11_20 | ecosystem: Environmental > Aquatic > Freshwater > Lake > Sediment | place: USA: Wyoming | collected... | reverse complement strand
GCCCTTACTTCTTTGGGCGAAACTCATTAGAAGCTGTTTCATAACCCGCCTGGGCGGGTCATGAAACAGCGATGCAGGGCGGTAGGCTTGTGCAGGCGCATTTCATGCAACGCATGGAGCGATCAGCCAACCACCCTCGGCTATGAAATGCGCTCCAGGGTGGCACTAATCGAACACCCTCAAGTCCCACTGTTCATGCCAGCGGACGGATACCATCCCGTCATGGAGCTCGATCGGCAGCCAGACGTACCGCGAATCGCGCAGATCGTGCCGGTTCCATCGGTCAACCATCATGATGAACGCATTCCGCCTGCCCTGCACCGGCAGCACGAACGTCGCCTGTGACTCGAACGTCGTCGCTACCTGCTCGGCCGTGCCGACGCACGGATTGCCGATGACGTTCCACGGCCCCATCACCTGGTCGCTCACCGCGCAGAGGGCGGGATTCGGCGCCCACGCGGTGCAGCCGGATGTGGTGCAGTAGTACCGCCCGTCGTGCTTGAACACCGCCGGCGCCTCGCGGGACTCGTCGACGAAGGTCCGGGCGTACTCCCCGGTCAGCGTCAGGTAATCGTCTGACAGCCGCGCGATGTACATTGTCTTGTTCCACTCGGAAGCGTGGAAGAGGTAGGCCGCGCCGTCCTCGTCCTTGAACACCGTCATGTCGCGGCTGTCCGCGCTGTTCGGCCGGAAGCTGCCGAGGTACTCGTACGGCCCCGTCGGCGACGTGCTGACTGCGACCCCGGTGCGCGCGTACTGGTAATCGAAGGTGTCGATGTGCATCCACATCACGTAGGTCCGGGTGCGATCGTTGTAGATGACCTTGGGGCGCTCGACCACCCGGCTCGGATGCAGATCGCTCTCGGGGTCGTCGCGCGCGGCAGGAAGGACGACGCCCTGGTTCTTCCAGTGATAGAGGTCGGTCGATGAGTAGCAGTTGACGCCGATCACATCGACGCGCTGGAGCCACCCCGGCGATGTCTTGCCGTCCTTGTTCTCGCCGAACCAATAGTAGGTGCCGCGATCGAACAGCACGCCGCCGCCGTGGGCCTGAATCAGCTTGCCGTCGGTGTCGAGCCACACCGCGCCGGGCCGGAAGGCCGCGGCGCCGGCTGGCTTTCCCGTCTTCGTCGGCTGAGCTTGTTTCGAGACTCCTGCCATTGCTGCGCTACGCGATGGGCTCGAGCGGTTCCACCATCGGGCAGTCCAGCGACTCGCGCCACCTGCGGGGCGCGGCCCAGCGGACCGCGTTGGTGATGACCTTCTGGATGTTCGCGTCGTAGTAGATCGGGAATGTCTCGTGCCCGGGGCTGAAATAGAAGATGCGACCAAGCCCTCGCTCCCAGGTGCAGCCGCTGCGGAAGACTTCGCCGCCGGCGTACCAGGAGATAAAGACGACCTTGTCGGGCGTCGGGATGTCGAAACGCTCGCCATACATCTCGACGTGGGGGAGCTCGAAGTACTCGCCGATGCCCTCGGTGATCGGGTGGCCGGGCTCGATGTTCCAGATCCGTTCCTTCTCGCCGATCTCGCGCCACTTGAGCGAGCCGCTCGTGCCCATCATCCGACGGAAGATCTTCGAGACGTGCCCCGAGTGAAGCACGATCAGGCCCATGCCGCGCTGCACCCGCTCCTGCACGCGGTCGACGATCTCATCCGCCACCGCGTCGTGGGCCATGTGACCCCACCACGTCAGCACATCGCAGTCCTTGAGCGCGGCCTCGGTGAGACCGTGCTCGGGCTCGTCCAGCGTCGCCGTCCTCGCCTCGAAGTCGGGCTGCTTGCCCAGCGCCTCGGCGATGGCGCCGTGGATGCCATTGGGATAGGCCTTCTGGACCTCCTTGCTCGTCTTCTCGTGCCGCCCCTCGTTCCAGACAATCACCTTGATCTTCTTGCTCATCTCTCCAGCCTCTCTCATGCAGTGGAGCGAACTTGCAGTCTGCCAATGCGCGCAGAGTGCAACTCTGCGCTAGCTACGGACGTTCGCGCAATGAAGCAACATTGCGCGAACGTCGTTCTCCAGGCGTTCCCTGGGTTTCTGATGAATGTCGCCCGGTACTTCCCTGGGCGACATTCATTGGGACGCGTAGCGCACCTCTCGACCGGTCTCGGCGCTCTTGTAGATGCCGTCCAGGATCTTCATGACCTTGAGCCCGTCCTCGCCGCTCGCGAGCGGCGGGCGCTTCTCGACGATGCTGCTGATGAACTCGCTGTAAGGAGATGGCGACGAGGCGAGCGCCTGATCGAGCTTCTTGGTAAACAGATTTCCGCTCTCTTCGGTGTAGACCTCTGCGGTGAACTCGTACCAGCCGCCCACGTTCTTCTGCACCAGCCCGCCCTTGGTCCCGCAGAGCAGAGTCACCATGTGCTCAGGCTCGTTGATGTTCACCGCCCAACTCGCCTCGACCAGCAGCGTGGCGCCGTTGGCGAACTTCACGATGCCGCAGGCGAGGTCCTCGACGCTGAAGGTCTTGCGCTGCCTGCGGGCCAGCTCCTTCGCGATGACGTTGTAGGTCGCTCCACTCACCGAGATCGGCTCCGGGTGGCCCATCAGCCAGAGGGCGAGATCGATCCGGTGCACGCCCAGGTCGATGAGCGGCCCGCCGCCCGCAAGCTCCTTGTTTGTGAACCAGCCGCCGAGCCCGGGGATGCCGCGCCGTCTGTGCCACACCGTCCGCCCGAAGTAGATGTCGCCGATGACGCCGGAATCTACCTGCTGCTTCAGTGCCGCGCTCATATCGCTGAAGCGGTAGGAGAAGTTGATCATCAGGTTGCGGCGCGCCTTCTTCGCCTCGTCCAGCATCCGCTGCGCTTCTCGCGCGTTCATCGCCATCGGTTTCTCGCAGAGCACGTGCAGGCCCCGGCGCAACGCACCGATGGTCAGAGGAGCATGGAACTTGTTCGGTACGGCGATGCTGACTCCATCGAGGTCGGCCTTGCGGAACATCGTCGGCGCGTCGGTGAACAGCCCAGAGACGCCATACTTCGCGCCGACCTTCGCGAGGCGCTTCTCATCGACATCGCAGAGTGCAACCACCTCGGCGCGGCCATCCTGCTGATACCCCTCGACATGCCCCGCCCCCATCCCCAGCCCGACCACAGCCAGCCTCAGCTTCCGGCGCATCAGCACCTCTCCTTAGACACGCTCTGGGCAGGAGACACGTCGCCTGAGGCGACCAAAGCTCCTGCCCCGTCAGTCTGCCCCGTGTCCGACGACCGCCAGACGCCTACTCTTCCCTCTGAGGGCGGCCAGTCCTGCAAACCCGCCGCGGACCAGCCCCGCAGGAGTCCCCTTGCTTGCCGCCGAACAAGATCCATCGCACCTCCTGAGCTCTCGCGCCGAGCAGTCCCTCGATTCTGGACCGTTGGGCAGGAGCTTGCTCCTGCCACACCTGTGCGGAGGCGTGCAGTGCCGGATGGGCAGTTCGACTACGACGTCTTCATAAGCTACAGTCACGAGAACGAAGACTGGGTCCACCAGTGGCTGCTGCCTCGCCTCAAGAAGGCAGGCCTCTGCACGTGCATTGACATGGAGGACTTCGCGGTCGGTGCGCCTAGTCTTACCGAGATGGAACGCGCTGTGGTTCAGAGCGCCAAGACCCTCCTCGTACTTACACCGGAGTATCTGGCGAGCGAATGGACCGAGTTCGAGAACATCCTGACCCAGACACTCGACCCGGCCGCCCGTCAGCGGCGCGTTATCCCTCTACTCCTTGAGGACTGCGATCGGCCGCCCCGGATCGCCATGCTGACGTATGCTGACTTCAGACCTGAGGGCCGCCGGGAGAAGGAACTGGGGCGCGTTGTCGCCGCAATCAAGGGCGAACGGGTTGCCGCCAGGGGCGCCGGGAAGACCGATAGCGGCCTCGTGCCACTACCCCCTCTGCCCCACTTCGCCCACCCCTACCCCCTCCAGGAACACTTCACCGGCCGCGTCCGCTATCGCAAGATGCTCACCCAATGGCTGGTGGGAGGGGATTGTCCCGTCTTCTGTGTGACTGCTATCGGCGGCACCGGCAAGTCCGCCCTGAGCTGGGCATGGGTGCAGCGCGATGTCCTGGGTAACCAGCTCCCGGGCGCGGCGGCAGACCGGCCGGAGGACGCGGCAGCCTGTTGCGTGCCCGAGGACTCCCGCCCGGAGGGCATTCTCTGGTGGTCTTTCTACGAGCGGCAGTCAACGTTCGGGGCATTCCTCAACGAGGCGCTCGCCTACACCACCGGCGGCCAGGTGAACCCGGCCGACATCCCCTCTGACTACGACAAGGCGAGGACCCTCCTCAACCTCCTTCGGCAGCGTCGGATATTGCTCGTTCTCGACGGCTTCGAGCGTCAGCTCCGCGCCTACGCGCGCCTCGACGCTGCCTACCAGGGAGACGCTGTCACCGAAGATGATCGGGCCAACTTCCGCTCCTGCGCCGACCCCCACGCCGCTCGGTTCCTCCAGGAGGCCGCCGCCCTTCCGTTGCGGAGCCGTCTTCTCCTCACGAGTCGCCTCTTCCCCGCCTGTCTGGGCGGCATGGGTGGGTGCAAGCACGAGGACCTTACGGACATGCAGCCAGAGGAAGCGGTCGCGTTTCTCGACGCGTACCGCATCAAGGGCACGCGGGCGGAGAAGGAAGAAGCTTGCAGGCCATATGGCTACCACCCCTTCTCCCTGCGCCTCCTCGCCGGCCTCATTGTGAAGGACAAGCAGGACCCCCGCGATATCCGCGCCGCAAAGCGCCATCCCATCGTCCCGGAGCTGAAGGGCAAGGAGCGGCATCACATCCTTACGGTGTCTTACGACACGCTGGAGAAGGAGAAGCAGACACTCCTCAGCCAGATGGCGGCCTTCCGCAGCCCGATGGCATACGACGCCATCGCCCACCTCAATCCGTACAAGACAGGCGAAGAGTTCGACGTCGCGCTCCAGGAGCTGATAGATCGAGGCCTGCTCCTGCACGATCTGGAGGAGAACCGCTACGACCTCCATCCCGTCGTGCGCCAGTACGCCTACGAGCGCCTCACCGACAGGGAAAGAGAAGGTACCCACACTCGCCTGCGCGACTACTTCTCCGCCGTGCCTCAGCCGGAGAAGGCGGAGAAGCTCGAAAACCTCGCCCCCACCATCGAACTCTACCACCACACCGTAGGAGCCGGACGATACGACGACGCGGCCCGCCTGCTCCGCGACAGACTCGGTGACCCGCTCTTCTACCGCTTCGGCGCCTACTTCACATATATCGAGCTTCTCCGCGCCCTCTTCCCTGAAGGAGAAGACAAGCCACCGCGGCTCGCGACCGAGCGCACTCAGAGCTGGACATGCACCGCCCTCGCCAACTCCTACAGCCTGTCCGGCCACCCCCGCCGTGCGGAGGCAATCCAGGCGATGGGCAACGGGCTTGACGAGAAGGCAGCCGATAGGCTCAACCTCGCCATCGGCTTGAGCAACCTCGCCACCACCCAGCGATCCCTCGGCCAGCTCGCGGCCGCGGAGCAGAACCTCCACCGCCGCATCGCGCTCTGCCGGGAGATCGACGACGAGTGGCGCGAAGCCACCGGGCACCTTGAGCTCTGTTGCCTCCTCTCCCATGAGGCCGCCTTCGATAGGGCCGCGGCAGAAGCCGATACTGCCCTCGCGGCATTCACAAAGGTGGGGGATACTCAGGGCCAGGGCATCGTGTGGGCCTACCGCGCCCTGCGCGCACTGCTCATGGGTGATCCCACGGCTGCCCCGGACGCTGCCCGTCGCGCGCGCGAGCTGGCCTACCAGCAGGCGCGATCAGGCAAGCCAAATCAGCGCGACCTGACCCGGGCCGAATGGCTCCAGGGCGCGGGCCTCGTCGCCCTCGCGGCCAGCAAGGAGGCGAAACGGACGCAGCACCTGAACGAGGCAGAAGACCAGCTCACCGAGGCCCTCACCCGCTGCCGGCGCATCAACCTCGTGGAGTTAGAGCCAGACATCCTCCTCGCCTGGGCCAAGTGGCACCACCTCAAGGGCGATGCCGCGCAGGCGCGCAAGGACGCGGAGGAGGCGCTCACCGTCGCCGACCGCTGCGAATACCGTCTCGCGCAGGCCGACTGCCATAACTTCCTCGCCGCGTTCTCTCAGCATGAAGGCGACACCAAGGCCGCGATCGAGCACGCCCGGACCGCCTATGAGCGCGCCTGGTGCGACGGCCCGCCCCACTGCTACAAGCCCGCCCTCGAGGAAGCCGAGCGCCTCCTCAATTCCCTCGGCGCGGCCCCGCCGCGCATGTCCTGACCCCTCAAACGCGTCAGCGGAGCCTGCCGACGGCTAGGCTCCGCTGACATCGTCACTCTTCGTGACGGACGGGGCGAGGCGATAAGGGTTCCACGCTGATCGAGTGTATTGTCCCAGGTGAGTGTTACGGTTCTAGGGCGAAAGGGGTAATGTTTGCGTGCTGTGTGACCCGTCCGAAGCAACCACAAAGGCACGAGACATAGAGATGGCAGATAACAGACCGGCTCGCCGCTAACGGAACCTCCACACGGCTCTGCCTATAGTATAGCATGCCGTGCCAAGTGACATCGCAGAAAGAGCAGCAAAGTGCTGGCTTTTTATGGTGGCGGAAGGTGGGTTGTGGGAGGCGCATTCTTGCTCCGATGCCTCCCGTGATGGTCGCGGCAGGAATGCCGCTCCCACAGGACAGGCGAACGGCGGCAGGGCATCGCCGCGCCTGGACCGAAGACACATCACTGCCCATGCGCGCATTCCTTCTGCTGCTGGTGGCGTTTCTGTCGGGCGCGGTGCTGATGGCCCTCGAGCTGACCGGCAGCCGCATGCTCGCGCCGCATTTCGGCGGCTCGATCTTCGTCTGGGGAAGCCTCATCGGCGTCTTCCTCGCCGCGCTGAGCATCGGGTACTATATCGGCGGGAAGATGGTTGACCGATGGCCCGGCGCGTCTCTGCTCGCGCTCTTCCTCGTGCTCGCCGGGCTCTTTGTGCTGCTTCTGCCGCGCTACTATAACCAGATCTGTGAGACCATCGCGATGAAGGATTACGGCGCGCGGGCGAATCCGTTGATCGCGTGCACGATCCTGTTCTTCGTGCCAGGGGCGCTTATGGCTGTCACATCACCATTCGTGATCCGCCTGACCGCTCGGAGCGTGAGCCAGGTCGGCCGCGCCGCGGGCATGGTCTACGCTATCTCCACCATGGGCAGCATCGCTGGGACGCTGGGCACCGCGTTCTACCTGATCCCTGCCATCGGCACGCGAGCGATCCTCTACCTGCTCGGCGTCTCGCTCATCTTCACGGGCCTCATCGCGGCCGCACGGTCACAGCGAGGCCGGGGAGCCGCTGCCAGCGCCGCCCTCCTCGCGCTGCTCGTTGTCCCGCAGCAGTCATGGGCCGCGGAGAAGGTGCTGCTGGAGCGGGATAGCACATACCACAAGCTGCTCGTCACAGAGGATGGCCGCTACCGCTGGCTTCGCGCCGACAACATCTGGCACACGCAGATGGCCCTGAAGGACCCCAATGGCCGGGGCCTACCCTACACCGATTACGTCGACCTCGCGTTCCTCTACAATCCGAACATCCACAACGTGCTCGTGATCGGCCTCGGCGGGGGCACCGTGCCAAAGCGATTCGTGCGCGATTACCCCCAGGTGACGGTGGACTGCGTCGAGATCGACCCGGCGGTCATCAGTATCGCCCGGCGCTACTTCTATGTCGAGCCGGGCCGGCGGTTGAAGATCCATGAGTCGGATGGCCGCCAGTTCCTTCGAAAGATGACGGGCACGTGGGACCTGATTCTTCTCGATGCCTATTACTCCGACACCGTGCCATTCTTTCTGACCACGCGCGAGTTCTTCACTCTCGCTAAGAGCCACCTGAACCCCGGCGGCATCCTCGTGAACAACGTGGTCGGGCAGGCCACGGGGCCCAGGAGCGAGTTCTTCCGCTCGGTCTACAAGACGATGGCCGGGGTGTTCCCGGAGATCAGCGCTGTCACCGTCGCCGACAGTGGCACTGACTGGCTCAACATCGAGGTCTTCGGGCTGAACTCGCGGGGCAGAGTGTCGCTAGCTGACCTGCGCAAGCGCGCGTCGCAATTGAAGGGGAAGCTGATCAAGGACGACGCGCTGCTTACGCGGCTTGACGGCTACATCACGGACCCGGTCCGCACGAGCGATGTGCCTGCCCTCACCGACGACTACGCGCCGGTGGACCGGTTGATCCACCTCTGGTAGGGGCCCCTGGTAAGGCAGGAGCCTGTTGCTGGGAAGGAGCTTGCTCCTGCCCTTCCTTGTACCGCGTGAACGTGCTCTTGCCGCCCTCTATCGCCAGGGTCAGCTCGTCCGGCCCGTTGAAGCTGAACGCGTAGGTCGTGCTCCCGCTCCCATCGCGGTCGGCCATGACGAACCTGCCGCTCCTGATCACCCAGCTGATGTTCTGCGGATGAGGGTCGGGGTATTGGGTGTACAGGCCGGTCCCATCCGGGTTCAGCGTCAGCGTCGGGTAGGTGCCGGGCTTCAGCTCCTTAGTTCCCGGCGGCGGGGCCATCCAGGTTCCGACAAACTGCGCCGGCGGCACGGCGGGCCTGGGCTTGCCACAGCCCGCGACAAGGGCGAGAGCCGCCAGCACGCCGAGCATGATCGCATATGACCAGCGAAGCGACATTCGTTCCACGCGCCTATCCTCCACGCCCCTCCGGTGCCACCATTCGTCCAATCAGGCTTGCTTCCTTCGGCCGACGAGCTACTCCACCACCGTCTGCGACTGCACCTTGCCCGGGTCGATCTCGATGCCCAGCCCCGGAGCATCGGGAGGCCGGAGCACCCCGTTCTGTGGCTGCAGAAACCCCTTCATGAACCGCTGCTTGCTCCGCTGGTGGAGCACGAGGAACTCGACCATCGGCAGGACGGTGTGCGGCAGCGCGGCCGCGACGTGCAGCGCGGCGTGGAGCGAGTGGCCGTGCGGGCAGACCGGCACGTCATAGGCCGAGCAGACCGTCGCGATCTTCACCAGCTCGCTGATGCCGCCGCACCAGTCCGGGTCGGCCTGGATCACGTCGGCCCCGCCCGCCTCCAGAAGCTGCTTCACCTGCCAGCGGGTGTAGAGGTGCTCGCCCGTTGCGACAGGGATGCCGGCGCGCTCCCGGATCGCGCGGAGGCCGTCGATACGGTCCACAGGCAGGGGCTCCTCGAGCCAGCCTGGCCGGTAGGGTGCGATGCGTTTGCCGACGTCGACCGCATAGGGCACATCCCATGAGTTGAACGCGTCGAACATCAACGCAACGTCCTCCCCCACTGCCTCTCGCAGGGCCTTCGCCACCTCGACGTTTTTCGACGCGCCTTCGCCGCCATGGGCCGGACCGTAGCGGAAGAACCACTTCTGCGCGCGATAGCCGAGGGCTTTGTACTCACGGGCGCGCTTCGCCAGCGCCTCGGGCTCGAGCGAGAAGCCGAGCATGCTGGCGTAGGCGCGTACCGGCTCTTGCGTCGGGCCGCCGAGCAAGCGATAGACAGGATGCCCGAGAGCCTTGCCCTTCAGGTCCCACAGCGCGCAGTCGAGCGCGCTCATCGCCATCATGTAGTAGCCGGCGCGGCTGTGGCGGTTGCGCCGCAGCAGCAGGTCCCATATCTTCTCGATGGCGAGCGGATCGCGGCCGATGAGGACGTCGCGCATCTCGCGATGCAGGATGATCGCATGCCCACCGTCCACCGGCCCGAAGAGGCCGGTCACGCCCTCATCGGTCCTCACCTCCAGGTAGACGTCGGAGTGCCGCACCATCCCGCCGGCCCAGGGAGCCCTAGGCGCCGGTGCAGCGGCGCCGCACTCCGGGTAGATGTCGAGCGGCACGGTATTGTGCTCGCAGTCACCCATCTCCTCGACCGGAAACTCGCCGCTCACCTCTGTCAGAACGATGTCCGTGATCCTCATGTGGAGCGCCTTCCTCAGTGTGAAGTTACGGCGCCGGCGGATGGTATCCCTGGTGGGGCGGCCGGCTCCACCCGGTAGCAGGCACATTCCTGTGCCGGTATCGGTCGCGACAGGAATGTCGCTCCAATGGACCTAGTGGAGCGGCGCGTTACTTCGCAGGCGGTTTCCGGTACAATCCCGTGCATGGTCTCCGAGGACGGCGGCCAACCGACCACGCAAGAGCTCGCCGGGGCGCGCGATCTGACCACAGGAAGCGTGCCCAGACACGTGATCGCCTTCTCGCTCCCGATGTTGGCGGGGAGCGCGATCCAGACCGGCTACAGCTTCGTCAACGCCTTCTGGGTCGGTAAGTTCCTCGGCACCGCCGCGCTTGCGGCGATCACGGTGAGCATGCCGGTGATCTTCGTCACGATAGCCGTCGCCGCCGGCCTCACGCTCGCCACCAACGTCCTGGTTTCGCAGCACTTCGGCGCGCGAGAGTGGGACCGCCTGAAGGCGGCCGTGCAGACCTCCGCGGCACTGATCGGCATCGTCGCGGTTGGACTACTTGCCCTGGGCCTCGCCTTCGCCGAGCGATTGCTTGTCACGATCCACACGCCGCCCGATGTGTTCCCGACGGCCGCGCCCTACCTCCACATCATGTTGTTCACGCTCCCGCTGAACTTCGGCGTCTTCCTGCTGGCGTCGATGCTCCGCGGGATCGGCGACTCGAGAACACCGGTCTACTTCCAGGCCTGGGCGCTCGGGCTGAACGCGCTGCTCGACCCGCTGCTGATGTTCGGATTGGCGGGCTTCCCGCGGCTCGGTCTGAACGGGACCGCCTACGCAAGCATCGTCGCGCAGATCGCCGCGGTGATCGCGCTGATGATCTACATCCCGCGGCGCCGGCCTCTGATCATGCCCGACTGGCGCCGCCCGCGGGTAGACAGGGAGACCGCGCTGCTGCTGGTCAAGATCGGCTTCCCAGCCATGATCCAGCAGTCGGTCGTCTCGGTCAGCATGGTGGTGATCGTGAGCCTGGTGAGCCAGTTCGGGTCGGATGCCGATGCGGCCTTTGGCGCGGCACTCAGGATCGACGGCGTCGCGTTCCTGCCAGCGATCACATTCGGCATGGCGGTGTCGACGCTCGCGGGGCAGAACATCGGCGCGGGCCGCTTCGACCGGGTGCGGCAGGTCTTCTGGTGGGGCCTCGTTCTCAGCGGGGGGATCTCGGCGGTGATCACTGCGTTCGCAGTGGGCATCCCTGGGCTGATGCTCAGGATCTTCCTGAACGAGCCAGAGGTCATCAAGATCGGTGTGACCTACCTGCGAATCGTCGGCTTCACCTACGTGCTGTATGCCGCCCTGTTCGTGTGCAATGGGGTCATCAACGGCGCGGGGCATACACTCCCGACCACCTTATTCTCGATGGCAACCCTCTGGGGCATCCGGCTCCCGCTGGCGGCTCTCTTGCCCCGCTATCTCGGCAGTGAAAGAGGCATATGGTACGCGATGCTGATCAGCGTCGGCTGCGGCATGATCTTGAGCGCGGCCTATTACGCCAGCGGCCGCTGGAAGCGCCCCGTCGTCCGCCACGCTCGACGCGGGCTAGCATCGCGGACTGATGCCGCACACGTGGAAGAGCTATAGCAGGGAGCGCAGATGGGAGATCATCTCAGATCGTGGAGAGCGATCGCGCTCGCGGCCGGACTGCTGGCGCTAGCCTCGCTGGGGCTGCCGATCCGCGCGAGCGCTGAGGACTTCAGCGCTATCGATCGGCACGCGCGGGCTGCCCCGCCTTCCGCGGAGCGCTCGGTGAGATCGCTCGCGCAGTACCTCTCCGACTCCGCACACAATGACCGCGAGAGAGCGCGAGCGGTCTTCACCTGGATCGCCACCAACATCACGTACGATCTTTCCTGTCTCAAGGACCCGCCGAGCGCCACCAGTGTGCTGAAGGAGCGCCGGGCGGTGTGCGCGGGCTATGCCGCGCTCTTCAGGGCGCTCGCTGACGCGGCCGGGCTGCAGGCCGTCATCATCCGCGGTGAAGCGAAGGGCCTCGCGCCGGGCGCTGCTCGGTCGTCTGACGGGCTGTTCTACCACGACTGGAACGCTGTGAAGATGGACGGCAGGTGGATGCTTGTCGATTGCTCCTGGGGCGCCGGCCGGCTCAATGAGCGGGGGCGCTTCGTGGCGCGCTTCGATGACCATTACTTCCTCGCCCCGCCCGAGATGCTCGTCTACGATCACCTGCCGCAGGAGGCGAAGTGGCAGCTCCTGGAGCACCCGTTGTCGAGACAGGAGTTCCTGCGACAGGCGGAGGTCCACCCCGACTTTTTCGACTATGACCTGCGCCTGGTCAGCCACCCCCAGGGGTACATCGAGGCGGTCGGTCCGGTCACCATAACCATCGGCGCGCCGCCCGATGTCAACCTCATGGCCTCGCTGCTCCGGAACGGCGTCGAGCTGCCCGAGGGCCACACCTTCGCGCAGAGAGGACCGCAGGGCTATCAGATCCGGGCGATATTGCCGAAGCCGGGGGACTACAGACTTCGCGTTCACGCGCGCCGCTCCGACTCCGATGATGAGCACTACCTTTCCGTGGTCGACTACCACATACATGCAGTAGCGGGCGATAACTCGACGTTCCCGAAACTCTACCTCTCGTTCCAGGAGAGAGGCTGCGTCATCCAGGAGCCGCTGTCAGGCCTTCTGCGGGCCGGCAGGCCGGTGGAGTTCCGGCTGTCCGCGCCCGATGCAGAGGATGTCCTGGTGCTCTGCAATCGGTCGGCCACGCACCTGGCATCTCATGGAGAGGGCGTTTTCGCCGGAACGGTGACGCTGGAGCCCGGCGAGGCGGTCGTGTTCGCCAGGTATCCCGGTGAGACGAGGCATGTCGGGCTGCTGCGGTATGTCGTGAAGCGATGACCGGCGCACGGCCTCGCGTTGTGGGGGCGACTCGGTGAGTCGCCCGGCCGTCGCGGGCAAGCTCTGGGCGACCCGCCGGGTCGTCCCTACGAGCCGTCCGGCGAGTATTCCTCGACCGGCGCCTCGGCCCGCATCTTGCGGACGCTGCCCCCGGCAGCCAGCACCAGCACCCAGCCTTTCGGCCCCTCGCCCCACGTCGGCGTATCCATCTTCGGCTTCCACGCTGTAGCCCAATGCCAGTGACACATGGCGAGCGGGGTTGAGTCGAGCCACTTCCCCTGCCCGTACTTCGGTCCTCGATGCCACCACCCGAGCTGGATCGAGTACTTCCAGTTGGGCAGGTAGTTGTAGCTGACGCCCGAGGACAGGTGGCGGTCGCCCTCCAGGTAGTCATTGGGCTCGTGCTTGCCCTCGGCGCGATCGGCCGGGCAGACGAAGACCCGGGCATCCGGCAGCTGGGTCGGATAGAGGGCCGAGAGGCGGGGCGCCAGCTCGCCATAGTCCTCCCGGTACATCATCATCGCCAGGCCGATCTGGCGCAGTTGATTGGTGCAGGTGGTCATGTGCGCGGTGGTCTTGGCCCTCACGAAGACCGGGGAGATGAGGCCGGCCAACATGCCGATGATCGCGACTACGACGAGCGTCTCGATCAGGGTAAACCCCGCCATGCGGCCGGCGGGCAAGCCGCCTACTCGGCGCGAGGCCCTGCCCATGCGGAGACTATACAGGACGCCGCTGCCCGCGACAAGATGCGGCCGGTCGCCTGCCGGGCAAGCCGGTGCCATAGGTGGACAGAACGGACGGCGCTGCGCAGCGCCGTCCGAGAACACACAACATTCGCGGTCACCTCACCCCGCGTTGCCCACGATTCCGTCCCTATCACCTGCCGCCCCCTCTCCGCGCGCGGAGAGAAGGAGGGGGGTGAGGTTCCCGTTCCTTCGCCTCTAAACCTGCTCGGCGCCTTCGGCGGGAGCCGACTCAGCGGGCGCGGCCGGCTCGGCAGCGGGCGCCTCAGCGGCCTTTGCCTTTGGCGGAAGGGCTGCCAGGATGAGCAGACCCACGATGACGACGAAGCCAAGAACCAGCCCGAGCAGCGGGGAGTAGCCCTTGGCCCTGGCGAGCGCCCGGTGGCCGTTCAGCCAGCACACCGCGGCGATGAACCCCAGCACACCCATCGCCGCCCAGGTCGTCATCATGTTCAGGCTGCTCAGCCACTTGATCTTGTCGATCAGCAGATCCAGCTTGGTGAAATACACCACGATGATGCCCGCCAGGATGACCGCGATGATCAACTGCACGAACGCGCCCGCAGCAGAACTCCTCGGTTGAGACTCGGCTGTCATCTGTCACCTCCCCATTCCGATGCACGGCAACCTTCCGCTTTCCTGAGGGAATTCCTCCTTCCAGCTACGTGATTTCCCCTACTAAATCCTCGCCACCGACGGGCGTTGGTCGGTGGCCCGCCTGCGCGACCAGGATGCCCACGACGATCAGCGCACCGCCTATCAGCTTGGCGGGACCCAGCACCTCGTGCTCGATCAGCCACGAGAACAGGGCGGCGAAGAGCGGCTCGCCGGCGAAGATCACAGCCACGTGGGTCGCACTCGTGCGGCGCTGAGCCCACATCTGGACGAGAAACGCGACCGCCGTGGCGAGCACGCCAGTGATCAGCAGCGCCGATACCGTCCACGACGTCAGTGGCAGCCGGCGGGCCGGTGCGGCGGCTGCGATGAGTCCACAGATCAGGGCGGTAGTGACGATCTGCCAGAAGGCGAGCGCGACCGGGTCCTGGTGCGGCGCAACGCGCTCCGTGGTAACGATATGGAGCGCGAACGCGACCGCGCAGCCGAGCGTCAGGAGATCCCCGAGGTTCACCCCGTCGCTCGTGGGCGAAGTCAGCAGGTAGAGGCCGGCAGCGGCGAGCAGCACGGCCGCAAACGACACCGGCCCCGGCCGGACTCGTGAGATGGCAAGTGACAGGATCGGGACCAGCACGACGCACAGTCCGGTGATGAAGGCCGACTTGGAGGCGGTCGTGTAGACGAGGCCGGTGGTCTGCAGTGCATAGCCGGCCGTGAGCCAGCCCCCAATCAGCACACCCAGCCCGATGCCGCGCCGGTTCAGCCGGAAGACGCGGCGCGGAAACACCAGTAGAAGCACGATCGAGGCGAGCGCGAACCGCACCGCGAGAAACGAGAACGGGTCGGCCAGATCAAGCGCTCGCTTCACCGCGGTGAATGTGAGACCCCACACTGCGGCCACTGCGAGCAGCGCGAGGTCGGCGGAAATGGAGCTCCGCTGGGCCCGTTCTACAGGGGCAATCTGTAGAGCTCCTTCGGGTTCTCCCAGAGCCATTTGCGGGCAAGGCCGAGCCCTTGCTCCTCAGTCAGCAGGCCGCGCTGGATGCGGGCGGCGAGCACCCGGGCGATATCCTCGCGCGCCATCGTGATATGGCCGAAGACCTTCTCAACCGGCAGGTTGTAATCGCCACCGAAGCCGATGACCTTGTTCATCGGCACCATCTCGATCACCTCATCGAGGGCGTCCATGGCGAAGCGCTGAGAGATGATGTGCGTCCAGCAGAAGTTGAGCCAGACGTTCGCGAAGCCCTTGCCCAGCATGATCGACTCCCGCATCCAGGGATAGCCGAGGTGGTACAGATCGAACCGGACCTTCGGGTGGCGCTCCAGGATCGGGATCATATGCAGTGGATCGAGCTGGCGGAAGTCGCCCCAGTAGCCCGTGTGCACGCAGACCACAAGGTCCTGTTCGCCGGCGAAGCGGATCATCTCATCGACCATGAAGTCGCGCAGAGCATTGCGCATCGGCAGGTGGTCCACCCCGCCGGTGCGGAGCTTCTCGAAGCACTCGTGCGCGGCGGCCCGGCTCGGGCGCTCGTACGGGTTCGACAACATCTTCAGCCCGACCGCGCCCTCGGACTTCACGCGCAGGATACAGGAGCGGCCCGCCGCCAGAACATCGTCGAGGTTAGCGATCCGCCCGCCGGCCTCGAACTGCGATTCGATCCCCCGCCAAGTGTCGAGCTCCCACATTCTGGGCAGCAGCGGCATCACCGCGGTGAGCAATGGCGTGCCGAGGTCTGTCCTCTCGCACTGTGTCAGCGCGGTGCGGATGTGGCAGGCCTCGCGCAGCACCCGCTGGTAGATCCCCGGCATGTTCGCCGCGGCCATCTTCTCCGAGATGCCGACGTAGGTCTTCTCGTTGATGTCGTCCGCACCATAGAAGTGCTTAGCGGCGATCAGCGCTGCCCGGGCGTAGCTGCTCCACCGAATCTGCTCCCAGTACGGGGCGAACAGCCGCCAGCGATAGTCGAGCGGCAGGTCAGGCTTCTGCGTGGCCTGGTAGTCCGATTCGGGCATGCCGGCGACCATAAGGTCCTGACGGGTGTAGTGCGCGAACAGGGTGAGCACATCCACCTTCGTCGCGGTGCGGACGCTCTCGGGAGGGAGGTGCTCGTGGGCGTCGATGATCTCCATGTCGGCAAGTGCGGCGACCAGCGTGCTCTCCAGGGATGACAGTTTCACGGGATCATGCCTCCTCGGGGTCGGGCTGCAGGGCATATTCGCAAAGAGCGCGAGATGCTCCTGCCTGGACGGGTGTGGCGCCATTGCGCCACACATTGGGGCCTGACGGCCACATAAGCCTGGAGTGAGAGCAGAGGCCGTGTTGCTCTTGCAGAGAATGGGGCGACAGGGGCGAATGGCTGCGGGCCCCCTGCACAGGAGGGTACAAATGGCCGCGCTTCAGGAAGGAATCAAGGCGCCTGACTTCACGCTGGAGGGATCGGCGGGCACGTTCACGCTCAGCGAGGCGCTCAAAAAGCACCGATTCGTGATCCTGTCGTTCTTCCCGCTCGCTTTCTCGCCTGTCTGCACGGACGAGATGTCGCTCTTCCAGGAGGTTCAGGACGAGTTCGAGCGCCTCGGCGCGATGACCGTGGGCATCTCGGTGGACAGCCGGTACGTGCAGCATGAGTTTGCGAAGAAGACGAACGTCAGGTTCCCGCTCCTGGCCGACTTCCATCCGAAGGGAGCCGTGGCGGAAAAGTACGGCGTGATGCGCGATGATGGGATCGCCGAGCGGGCGCTCTTCATCGTCGACTCGGATGGCGTCATCCGATACAGCTACGTCTCCGAGCTACGCGTGAACCCCGGGGCCGATCGACTGATCGAGAAGCTGGAGGCACTCCAGGGAAGGAAAAGATGACTGCTGAGGTCCATTCGCTCCGGGAGCCGGTCACGGGGGATGACTGGATACGCGGGGCCGCGGACGCGCCCGTGACACTGGTGGAGTACGCGGACTTCGAGTGCCCCGACTGCCAGGCGTCGCACCCCGCGCTGGAGAGGGTGCTGGATCTGTACCCGGGCAAGATACGCTTCGTCTTCCGGCACTTCCCTGTGGTCAGCCGCCATCCGCTGGCGCAAGGCGCCGCGCTGGCTGCTGAGGCCGCCGGCCGGCAGGGCAGTTTCTGGGAGATGCACGAGCGGCTCTTCGAGGCGCGGGGCGCGCTGGCGTCGGACGACCTGCGGCGCTATGCGCAGGAGATCGGCCTCGATCTCGCTCGATTCGAGCAGGATGTCTTGGACCCCGCGCTCGCAGCCAAGATCCATGAGGGCAAGCTCCTGGGCGTTCGCAGCGGGGTGAATGGCACGCCTACCATCTTCCTGAACGGTGTGCGATATGACCGGCCGACCCCAGCCATCGAGGAGGCGCACCTCCGCGCGGCCATCGAACCGCTGTGGGGGCGGGGTTCGTGAACCCCCGCCAGCGTAGGCTTCACGGAGCCTGCGCCCACACCCGCCGGAGGGAACTCGCGCCTTCGGGCGGAAGTACCCCGCGACGGGCGCCCACATGAAGCGGAACCTGAACACCCAACAGGTCGGCCTGTTCCTCGTCTACATCGGCCTCGGTGTCTGCAGCGGGGCGGTCTGGATGAACATCGCCAACCTGCAGGTCTTGCCGTCGTGGCATTTCGAGATGATAACCGGCCACGCGCCGCGCCCGAACCAGTATCGGCCACTTACCCCGTGGCTGGCCGAATGGTTTCGCCCACTCACCCCCAGGCTGGCCGAATGGCTCCAGCTTCCCCCGCCCTACGGGGACCTGTTTCTCTCCTATATGCTCATTCGCGGCCTCGCGACGGGGCTCGCGCTCTACGTCTTCGACCGGTATATGAGGGTGTGGTTTGCGCCGGCGGCGGCCGCGGCAGGCGCGCTCGCGCTGGCCGCGATCATCCCGTTCACCTACTACCGCGTTGTGCAGGAGAGCGACCCGATCAACCTGCTCGTCGTGACTGCCGCCTTCTGGGCGCTGGCCCGCGACCGCGATCTGTGGCTAATCCCGCTGGTTCTGGTGGGCACGCTCAACCGAGAAACGACGGCGATGATCCCAGCGGTATACCTCCTCGCGCGGTGGCGGGACAGGCCGGCCCGCGAGGTCGCATGGCGGACCGGCATCCTCGCTGCTTCCTGGGCCGTCGTCTACTTCGGTCTCATGAGAATCTACGGCTGGCGCGAGCCGTACACCGAGACGATCATGTGGCCTAGGAACGTGGCTTCGGCGTTCCCGACCCTTCAGGTTGTGCTCGTCTATGGCGCGATCTGGGTGCTCGCGGTGCTGGGCGCCAAGCGCGCTCCGGCGATACCGAGGCGAGCGCTCTGGCTCGTTCCTCCCTATATCGCTCTGCACTATGTCGTGGCGATGGTCAACGAGGTCCGTTTATTCCTTCCGCTGGCGCCGATCCTCATCCCGGTGAGTTGGTGCGTGCTCTTCCCGGAGGCGCGCCTGGGGACCGAGGCGCCGCGAAAGGGCAAGGTAGCGTAGGGGCACAGCATGCTGTGCCCCTACATGGGTAGGAGGTAGACATGGCTCGCGCTCTGATGATCGCAGGCGTGATCGTGGTGGTGCTCGGCATTCTCTTTCAGCTTTTCGTGCTGCTGCTGGGACTCGCCATCCCGATCGGCCTCGCGCTGCTTGTTGCCGGCGGCATCTGGCTTCTGGTTGAGAGAGCCAGGGCGAAGCGGTAAGGCGCGTCGCGGAATATCGCCAGTTCCCGTACCATGTGCCGCTTTCTGGACATCGGTAGCCCATGCTGGTGAATGTGTCTGACAGAGGAACCCGAACAAGAGGGCTACGGCTTGGTCGATAAGCGGACATCGGGCAGCTTCCGCAGCCGTAGAGCGAACCAAGGATATGGTAACGGGAGGCAAGCGGTATTGTTCGCGGAGGGAGTTCGGGCGGTTCTGTCACGGAAACTGATTCAGGAGGGGAGTGATCAGACGGACGGCATACACGACACGGGTCGCCACACGGTGAGATGGATGTACCGGGCGAGCGGTTGGGGCGCTCGGCGGGCGGTACTACAGGGATCTGCGAGGAGGATGAGATGAACAAGTCGGTACCGACGCTGCTGGGAATCGTGATCATACTGCTGGTTGTGATGCTGGTGGTGCTCGTCTTCAACTACAAGCTCACGCAGCAACTGGGCACGGGCGCAACCGTTGTCGGCACCCAGAGCACCAAGACGCTGACAGGTGTCACGCCGCCGACGGAGGAGATCAGCCCGAGCGAGGTGCTTGGCGCCCAGAAGCCGCAGGTTCAGCCGAAGCTCTCGCCGGCGCTCCAGCCGGGCACACGCGCCTCGAAGAGGGCTATGGAGCGTGGAGAAGGCACCCAGCGCGGGCGTGGCAGGGCCGGTCGCGCGCGTGAAGAAGCGAAGCCAGGCGGGAAGTAGCCGCAGTCAGCAGACGAGAACTCGGTAGAACGGAGACCCGGCTCGTGCCGGGTCTCTTGCTTTGGCTGGACACTGGAAGGCGGCGTCGGGCCGCATCTTCCCCGCCAAAGGGAACAGCCCCGAGGGCGTTCCTCACCCGGAGCTGCTCTGGCGGACTTGTCCGCCTTTGGCGGAGACACGCTGATTGAGCTGTTGGTGGTGACCGCCGGTCACTTATGCCACATGGTCGCCGGATCGAGAGTACACCCCTGTCAGGTTTCGGCCCCAATGCCTGTGCAGTGGCAATGGACCGCCCGAAGCTGTTCTGGGAGCCCCGGTATGGTGACTGAGAAGCTTGCGTTCTCCTTCATGGTATCTACACAGGCGTATGGGAAACTCCAGGTGATCGATACAGCTCGATCAGAGTGAACCCTCCGGCCGCCCGGTTCCGCCACCGGGCGGCCACCGTTTGTGGGCCCGCCCCCCGCGTCGCTGAGGCTCGGGCTCTCTGCACACAACAACGGAGCGCCCGAGTGGGCGCTCCGTTCGTGATCGTACACCCTCCCATAGAAAGGGTTAGTACAGAACCGGGATTCCGGGATAGTCGGTGCGCCAGGTGGGTCGGCAGACGGTGTTCGGACCCCAACTGCTGGCGCCTTTGAGCTCGCCCTGCGCAAAGCGCGTGATGAGCGTCTCGGCGCTGATCCACGCGGCGTGCCCGTCGAGGAAGCCGAGGTTCGACCCGCCCAGATGCCGCGAGAGTGGCTTGCGGAGATTCGGGTCGTTCAGGAACGCTCCGTTGTTCGGAGCGTAGATATAGAGTCCACAGTCGCCTCCGGAGTCCGCGCAGAGCACCCAGTCGTGCGTCCCGCACTGGGAGTTGCCGCACTCCAGCTCACAGGTGTCCGGGTAGGCGAGAATCCCGATGCTGCCGTCCTCCGCCTGGACGCCGTTGTCACCGGCAATGACGAAGTTCGTGGTGTCCTCGACCGCGGCCAGCTTCAGCTCGGGCTGCCACTGAGTGCCGATCGTCTGGACGAAGGACTTGTTCGCCGTCCCGCCCTGGGCGCCGCCAAGATCGGGGGTTGCCTCGCGTTGCTGCAGGCAAGAGTCGGTCACTTCTCCGCCCCAGCCTGTCGGCCAAGCCCAGCGGCACGGGCCGGCGGCAGGGCTGCTGTCTCCCCACTCGCCCTCGTGCTGCGTGTACCAAGTGAACCAGCTGGGGATGGGACGACAGATGAAACTCGCGCCACCCTCAACTTTGGCGCTCGGGCAGCGCCAGACGTCACGGTTCTTCACATACTCGTCGAAGACGACCGGCCAGCGCAGATACGGGTTCGCAGTCATCGCGCCAGCGAAGCAGGTCTCCCTCCGCGCATTGAAGTAGTCGATCGCTTCCTGATTATGTTCCGTCGCCGGAAGCGTGTCGTTATTGTCCGCCAGGTACATCTGGACGGCCAGGGCGATGTTCTTCACATTCGAGAGACACACGGCCTTGCGGGCCGACTCGCGGGCCCGTGCGAACACCGGGAACACCATCGCGGCGAGGATGCCGATGATGGCGATCACCACCAGTAGCTCGATCAGCGTGAAACCACGAAACCTCTTCATAGCTAGTACCACGTGACAAAAGTTCCATGGCATGTTGAGAACGCCCGGATCGCCTGAGAACGACGCTACAGGCGCTATGTGCCTAGCGCTCACATGCTCGGACTTCTGACGTTAGGTACTAGTGCGATTCTCCTCCTAGAGTCTCGTCTCTGCTGTAGGGTCGGCAGACAGAAACCGACCGCAACGTCTCTGTCTCACTCGAAGTCCTGGTCACCTCCTTCCTCAGAACAGGATCGGCACACCCGGGTACGTGTCACTCCACTTGGCGCCGCCATGGCCGCCGGCGAAGCAGACCGTGTTCGGCCCCCACATGGAGATTCCCTCGATTTCGTTGCCGATAAACCTGCTGACAAGCTTCTCCGACTGAATCCAGCTCGCATGGCCGTCCAGGAACCCCAGGTTGACGCCGCCGAGGTGCCGAGCATAGGGCTTGCGCAGCTCGGGATTGGCGAGGAAGGCGCCGTCGTTCGGGGCCTGGTTGTAGAGCCCGCAGTCTGCTCCGCTGGAGGCGCACAACACCCAGTCGGCGCTGCCACAGACCGAGTTCCCACACTCGATCACGCACATATCCGGCCAGGCGACATTGCTCAGAGGGCGGTCATCGGTGTACGAGCCGGAGTCGCTGACGATTGCGAAGTTGGTGGTGTCTTCGACGGCGGCCATCTTCAGCTCGCATCGGTTGAACGTCCCGATCGACTGGACGAAAGCCTTGTTAGCTACCCCGCCGGTGTATTCGGGCACCGCGTAGCGCTGCTGCACGAGGCTATCGGTCACATCGCCACCCCAGCCCTTCGGCCAGGCCCAGAAGCATGCCCCGCCCATGTAGCCGCCAGCCTCGCCCCACTCACCTTCGTGGGCGCGCAGGTAGCCGAGCCAGTCGATGCCCGGCACGATCCAGACCGCCCCTCCCTGCATCCTCGCGCTGGGACACCGCCAGACATCGCGATTCTTGACATACTCGTCGAGTATGACGCACCACCGAAGGTAGGGGTTCGACTGGTCAGCGCACCAGGAGTCGTTCCCGCTGGGCGGGCTAGTGCTGCCTCCCGGTCCCGCGGCGAAGTAGTCCAGCACCTCCTGTCGGTGCTCACGTGGAGGCAGGGTGTCGTTGTTGTCGGCGAGGTACATCTGAACTGCCAGCGCGATGTTCTTCACGTTGGACAGACAGACCGCCTTGCGCGCCGACTCGCGCGCCCTGGCAAAGACCGGAAACACCATCGCGGCCAGGATGCCGATGATCGCGATCACCACCAACAGCTCGATGAGCGTGAATCCCTTCGTCCTGCTAGTGTTCATTGCGAGGTCCTCCTCGAGGAATCCTTCGGGTCTGCAAGGCAGCCCGCACACCCGCAACCATCACACATCGGAAGCACGTCGAGGCCGGGCTATGCTCACCTCCTTCCGTGCCGCTGCGCCCACCCGGTCCCTCTGCCGTGGGCTACAGGCGGCTTGCCACGCCCCGATCCCGGACGCCGGACGTCTCAGGCGTCCGGCGGACACACAGCCGGTACCGCTATCGTACATCATTGTGACCAGCAAGTCATTGCGTTCCTATCTGAAAGTCTTGTAAAATCGTCTGCGTGGAAACTTACTCGGTTCGGCATGCGAGGCTGTATGACTTCCAGTTGACCGCGTCGACCCCTCTCTACGCGGACAGCAATGTCTTCCCGCACGAGACGCCCCTTGAGATAGAAGTGCACGCCGGCGCGGAGGTGGGGATCATGCTCGCCGGCGCGGAAGAGCATCAGCTCGACGATTGGACCCGCCGGCTGGTGCCCGGCGATGTCTGGCTGACCGCGACATGGGAGCCGCATGGCTGGCGGATCGCGGCGCCAAAGACCGAGGACGTCCTGGTCATCTTTCTCCCGCAGTTCCTCGGCGAAGAGCAACTCGGGAACCTGTCATGGCTCGACCTGTTCGCGGTCCCGCCCAATCAGAGGCCGCGGGTCACGACCCCCGAGATGAGGGAACGTGTCATGGCGCTGGGACACGAGATCCGCAGGGAGATCGGGCAGCGGCGGCCGGGGTGGGAAACGGCGGTCAGGCTCAATCTGCTGAACCTGCTGCTCACACTCAGCCGTGACTGGAAGCCACCTGCCCGGCCGCACGTGAGAGCCCGCATGCGAGCCGGCAACCTGCCGCGCATCATGCCCGCGCTCGGGCTCGTCCAGTCCCGGCGCGCCAAGCGCGTCACCGTCGCCGACGCCGCCAAGGCCTGTGGGCTGAGCCGCGCCCAGTTCTCGCTGATCTTCCGCACGACAATGGGGATGAGCTTCGGCAGGTTCTGCCTGCGGTCGCGGCTGGGGTCAGTCGCTGAGCTCCTGCTCACGAGCGACTTACCGGCGGATGCGATCGCAGAGCAGACGGGCTTCACTGACGGAAGCCATCTCCATCACTCGTTCGTGAAGCAGTATGGATGCACACCGGGTCAGTACCGCTCCGAGAACCGCTCGTCGCAAGAAACGAGCGCAGCCGAGAGGGCGAGCTATCGCCCTTCGGCGAGGGCGGCGCGGTAAGTCGTCAGCCTGACCCCGCCCTGCGCGACCGCGGCGGCGACGCGAGGGCTGGTCAGCGCTGCCAGCTCCTGCTCCCATCGATAACCCCAGCCGAGATGAGAGTCGATCGCATCGTCCGACCCGGGATGACATCCGATCTCGGTCAGCCCTGATTCGAGATCGTAGATCGTGTCCGCAAGTGACTCCGAGTCCCAGCGGCCCGCCTCCGCAAAGCCGCGGAAATCGTCCGCCAGAAGCAGCCCGTTGCCCAACACAAGAGGCCGCGAGAGCCGACAGGCTGCCCGCAGCGCGAGCAGCTCTGCCAGGCGGCGGCCCCGCAGCCGACTAGCGACTCGCCCCTGACTGGGGTACCTGACCGCGCCGATCCCGTATTCGCTGGCGAGACGAACGACGATGAGCAGCACGCCGGGCAGCATGTGCATGTGCTGATGGCTATCGATGTGTGAGAACGTGAGGCCGGTCGACAGAGCCTTCTCTATCTGGGCGCGGAGTTCGGCCTCGATGTCTGTGGGGCGCAGGTCCTTGCGAAGGTAGCGAGTCAGGAAGGCGCGCCAGTCGGCGTGCAACCGCCCGTTCGGTCCGACGAGGCTCGGGATGCGCTCCGGGGGGCAGAGCGGCCTGGTGTGTATGAGCGACAGATGGATGCCGAGGTCGAGGCCGGGCCGCTCGCGCGCCAGCGCCGCCGCCTGGTCGAAGGCATCGCCGGTCACGAGCATGCTCGCGCTGGTGACGATCCCCTGGTCGAATGCCTGCGCGATACCCCTGTTCACGCCCTCGCAGAGACCGAAGTCATCCGCGTTCACAATCAGGCTGGCCGGGCCCAGACGCCCGCTCCGCCGCCGCACCCAATACCGCCCCATCTCGCCGAAGATCCTGAGGACAACGTGGTAGCTCGCCGCGGTGGAGGTACCGGCGGTGCGGCTGTGATACTGGATTCCGACCTCGCGCAGGCGAGCGCCGAGGCGCGTCGCCTCCAGCAGCAGCTCGGCATCGATGAACGACCCCTCGCTTCGCAGCCTCATCTGCTGGAGCAGAGGTCTGCGAATGAGCTTGAAGGCGAAGTTCACATCGCGCACGCGCAGGCCGAAGGTCCACCTGATCAGGCGATTGTAGGTCCACGACATGATCTCCCGGCGCGGCCCCTCCGCTCGGCCCAGCCGGTTGCCGATAAGCAGATCGACGTCATCGGTGAAGAGCTCGAGCGCGGCGCGGGCATCCTCGACGCTGACAGGGAAATCCGAGTCCATGTAGAGAACTACGTCCTTGGTCGCGTTGGCGAGGCCGGTGCGAATGGCAGCCCCGAGGCCGCGGTTCCTCGAGTGATGAAGCGGTCGCACGTTCGGATGGCGGGCAGCGAGATCGTCCATGAACGCCCCGCTGCCATCGGTGCTGCCGTCATCGACGAGGACGACCTCGTAGTCAGACGCGATGCCCGCCGCGATCCGCTGAGTTTCGGGCAGCAGCCGCGGCAGATTCTCGATCTCATTGTAGACTGGGTAGACGAACGAGAGATTCATGCTTCCAGCAGCGCGATCCGCGCCGTCATCCCAAGAGAGACTACCCACGCGTGCCGATCGGACGTGGTGGCTCTATCCGCTCGCGTTAGTCGCGCTCTGCGCCGCGCTCTACTTCTGGCGGCTCGGTATGACCCCGCTGGATGATTTCGATGAAGCGTACTACGCAGAGGGCGCACGCGAGATGCTCCAGCGGCATGACCTCGGCGTTCCATACTACAACGGTCAGCCGTTCCTGCTGAAACCCATTCTCGTCTTCTGGCTCATTGCAGGTGCGTTTCAGCTCTTCGGTGTCACCGAATTCGCCGCGCGCGCTGAATCCGCCTTTTTCGCAACGGTTATCGTGCTCGAGACCTACTGGTTCGCATCGAGGGCCTTCGGCGCCCGCACTGGCCTGCTGGCCGGCATCACTCTGGCGCTGTGCTACATGTGGGTCGATACCGGCCGCGAGGCGATGATCGATATGCCTTTGATTGCGGCGCTCGCGCCGGCGATGTTCCTACTCTTCCGCGGCACACAGGCCCCGCGCGAGCGCAAGTGGCGCCTCTACCTCCCCGCCTACCCACTGCTTGGCATTGCCCTGCTCGCGAAGGGACCGGCGGGGACGTTAGTCTCGCTCGCCGGGTTCGCGGGCTATCTCATCTGGTCGCGGCAGCTGGCCAGGACCTTGAGAGAGGCGTATGTTCTCCCGGGGATCGCCCTGCTGCTCGCGGTCGCGGCCCCGTGGTACGTTTACGAAAGCATCAAGCAGCCCGCGTTTATCCAGACCTTTCTCGTGCGGGAGCATTTCGGCCACCTCCAGGGACAGCTCGCTCGTAATGACGCGTGGTGGGGGCATCTCAAGAACCTGGCGCTTGGCTTCTTCCCGTGGGCGGTGTTCCTGCCGGCGGCAGCCGTCCACGCCTGGCGGGCCGAGAGGGAGCGCGACCTTCTCAAGTTCTGCGCCTGGTGGGCGGCGACAGTGGTCTTCGTTTTCTCCCTGGCCGGAGCGAAGCTGCCGCACTACCTGGCGCCCGCCTTCCCGCCGGCCGCCATACTGGTGGCGGCCTGGTTGGAGGCGTGGGTTCGCGGCCGCGCGCATACGCAGGCCTCGCACTCCGCGGGCCTGGCGCTGCTTGGAGTCACGGGCGTGCTGGTCGCCGCGAGCGCGGGCGTCGCGGCCCTCATGCCGCCGATGCTGCGCGAGCGGATTGCGTCGCAGTTCGGGGCATGGACGCCCGGGCTGGCGCCGGTGGTGATGCTCACCGCACTTGGCGCCGCCTCACTCGGGGCAGTCGCAGCGGCCGTGGCACGGCGGCGTCAGGCGGTCTTCCCAGTTCTCGCGGCGGGCACGCTGATTGCGCTCATCGCCTTCGCCGGCTGGTTCAAGCCGCGCCTCTCCCTGATCCAGTCACAGCCGCGCAAAGAACTCGCCCAGTTCGCGGGGGTCGCGCTGCTCCCCGACGAGCCGCTGGGGGTCTACAAGGCGAAGCGCAATGCAACCATCTTCTACGCTCGCCGCCCGATCGTCGACCTGGGCGAGTGGGAGCCCGAGAAGCTGGCCGCCTTCCTGTCATCCCCTTCCCCGGCCACTGCGTTGACTGATGTGGAGTCCGCTCGGCTCGTTCAGGAGAAAGCGCCCTGGGTCCAGACCTGGACGCGCCGGGGCGGATTCGTCTTGGTATCGAATCACTCGCTCGCGCTCTTCGAGCGCGAGCCTCCTCGGTCCACCGCGAGGCCCGGAGGGGCCTAAGCTCGCCGACTGTCGCTATTGCACGTAGCCGAGGGTTCGAAGCTGTTTCTTCGTCTCCTCGGTCAGCGTGACGTTCTTGCCGCGCGGCACGGCCCGGGGCCTCGCGTTCGCGTCGACGAACTGGAGTGGCGTTGTCCGCTGTGTCAGGGCGAACTGACGGAAGGCGTCGGCCATGCGCGCCGCTCGTTCCGACTGCCTGTCGATGATGTTGCGCATCTGCCACGGGTCATTGTCCAGGTCGTAGAGGGCCCGCAGCTTCCCTCCTTCGTACAGCAGCAGCGCGTACCGCAGGTCACGCACCACGTAGCACGGCAGCAACCCGCCAGTGTGCGAGAAGAGGTACTGGTGAATGGCGGCCTTCTCGCTCGAGATGAGCGGCAGGAACGAGCGTCCCTGGATCAGCTGCGTGGGGAGCGGCAGCGCCAACAGATCATAGATGGTCGGCAGCAAGTCGGTGTTCTCGGTCAGGGCCGACACCCGCCCGGCCGGGCGGCCGCCGGGGAACCGGATGAGCATCGGGATGTGCAGCGCCTCCTCAAACGGACAGGCGGGGTGCCAGTTGTAGCCGTGCTCGCCGAAGGATTCGCCGTGGTCTGAGGTGACGAGGAGAAGGGTCTTGTCGAGCAGGCCTCGTTTCCTCAGCTCGTCCACGATCCGCCCGACGGCCCAGTCGGCATAGCGCAGGTTTGCGTCATATTTGTTGACGAGATCGGAGCCCGGATGGTGGTGGGGTCCGGGCCCTCCCGCGTCCTTCGCTTCGGGGAAGGGCGATCGGCCCCGTCGGTAGTTCGGCGCCCGGCCGGTGAAGAGCGCGGCCATCTCCTTTGGCGCGTCGTATGGGAAATGTGGCGGCGTCAGGTGGACGTAGGCGAAGAACCGATCTCCCGCTCGAGAGGCGAGCCACCCTGAGAACGCGGCCAGCACGGCCTCTGTATTCGGTCCGATGCGATGGACTTCGGCCGATGCGGGCGCGCGGGTCGGGTCTCGCCACGCGGCGCCCGAGTTGGGGGAGTAGATGTCGTCGAACCCCTCAGCGAAGCCCCACGGAGAGGCCCACGCGTTGGAGTAGAAGTAGGCGGTCGTGAGGCCGGCATGTTTCAGGCCCCGCTGCATGGCGAAGGTGTCGGCGGCGATCTCCTGCATCTCGGTGGCGAGATGCGTGTCCGCGTGCCGCGAGGTGAAGAGCGAAGCGGTGCTCGTCTTCGTCTGTGGATAGTCGGTGTAGTGCCGCTCGAACAGCAGGGACTCTGCCGCGAGCCTGTCGACGTTGGGGGTTGTGTTGCGCGGGTAACCGTAACACCCGAGATGATCCGCTCGCGCCGCGTCCATCACGATGATGAGGATGTTGGCCGCCCGCACAGAGGCCCGCAATTGCGCTGCGTTCTCCGCCGGGGTCGAGAGCACGAGCGGCCGGCTGGAGATGATCGTGCGCGGGCCGCGAGGGGCCGGCTGCCAAAGCGCCACCCGCCAGACCAGAAGGCCAAGGCAGCCAACGGCAACGATTCCTGCCGCTGCCTTCCCTTTCGGCCCCCAGCGTCCGACAGCCACGACCCGCCTCCTGATCCCACCAGCAGCAGCGCTGGCCCAGGGCAGTCTTCTACTCCACATACCCGAGGTTCCGGAGCTGCCGTCTCTGCTCGTCCGACATCCGCACCCGGTGCTCGGCCGCGGCCGCCTTAGGCTTCACGCCCCGATCTACGAACTCCAGCGGCGGACGAAGCTGGGTGGCAGCGTACGTGCGAAAGGCGCTCATGAGTCTTGCGGCCTGCTTCGGCTCTTGTTCGATAACGTTGACGCGCTGCTCCGGATCCTTCCGGAGATCATACAGGGCCCGGAGAACGCCGCCCTGATAGAGTATCAGTGCGTAGTCCCGGCTTCGCACCAAGTAGCTCGGCATCGTCCCGCCGCACGTTGCGTAGACGTATTCGCGGACCTCCTGCGCCTCGCCGGTCAGT